>PVMK01118203.1_pt1 | contig 167708 bp, 167 predicted proteins | sample 1853481 | NCBI WGS metagenome assembly PVMK01 (sample SAMN08533507, study PRJNA380276) | Marine sediment metagenome, whole genome shotgun sequencing project.
TTTTTATCTTCTCTTTTAGCAGACGGATATCATCCAGTCCGACCCATTGAAACGGCGTGAACGGTTTAGGGACAAAACAACTGAGACTGACGGTGATATCCCCCATGTGTTTCCTGGCCCGGCTCGATTCGAGGAATCTGTGTTTTATCTTTTTACACAGGACAACAATGGCGTCGATGTCATCCATGGTTTCGGTGGGAAGACCGATCATAAAGTACAGTTTTAGGTTGGGGATACCACTTGCGACCAGTCCCTCTGTGGCATCGAGGATATCTATTTCAGTAATACCCTTATTAATCACCCTGCGCAAACGCTCTGTTCCGGCTTCCGGAGCGATGGTTGCAGTTTTGACCCTGCTTTTTCTCAGGACTGAAAGGAGTTCAGGCGTAAAAGCATCGGCTCGCAGGGAGCTGAAGGATATTCGGATATCCTTTTCAAGGCTCTGGCGGCAAAGCTTGCTTAGATCGGGAAGATCCGAAACCGCAGCGCCTACCAATCCAATTTTATCTGTGATCAACGCCCCCTTCTGCATGCATTTCTCCAGAAGTGAAAGGGGTCTGAATCGCGGAGGTCTGTAAATAAATCCTGTGCTGCAGAATCTGCAGCCATGGGGACATCCTCTGCTGACTTCAATGAGAAATGTACTGTCAAAGATGGTGTCCGGGGTTACGATTTTGCTGCAGATAGGAATCTGGGAGATATCTTCCACATATTGGCGTTCAACTTTTGCCGGAACGTCGGATATTGGTTCAAATCCACGAAGCGTCCCATCCGAATTATAAAATGTTCTGTAAAATATCGGAACATAGACACCGGGGACTTCGACGGCGAGGGTTTTTAAACACGATCTTCTATTTTGAGCCAGAACATCCGGTGAAACCGTGTCAAAAAACCGTGACAGAATGGCTTCGGCCTCACCTATCAGGAAACAATCGATAAACGGCGCCAAAGGCTCCGGATTTAATAATAAAGCAACTCCCCCTGCAATAATCAGAGGGTGGGGGGTTCCTCTGTCGTTAGAGAGCAGGGGGAGGCCTGCTTTATCGAGAATTGTGAGGAGGTTGGGATAGTCATTTTCAAATGAGACTGAAAAAGCAATGATGTCGAAATTTGAAATTGGACTTCCGGACTCCACGGTAAGTATGCGATCTGCTTTTTTTCCGGGTGTTTTCGGGAAGAAAGAGCGTTCGCATACGACGTGGTCAATTTTGTTGATTAATTCGTATACCGCCTGAAAACCGAGATTGGACATCCCCACATGATACGTGTTGGGATATACAAGTGCAACTTTGATACGACCTCTCCATCGCTTGCGGATCGCACCGATTTCCGTGCCGGCAACTTTTTTTTTAAATCTTTCAGTTTTCCCTGCCATTGGCTATCAGACGTTTTTGATTTTTTTTGCTCACCAGCTATCCAACAGTTTTTATCATGGGCCTGTTTTCGTTAGTTAGTCTGCCTTTTTACGTAAAAATGTCGGTACATCGAGGTCGGTATTGTCGATGACAATTCCCTTGTATCCCCTGTAGATCCCACCGCTCGACTCACCCACTGCGTGTTTGCGGCGGATGAACGTCGGCTCATCATAATCTACGGCATCGTTTAAATCATCCGCCGTGACATCTCTGACCTTGCCTCTGAGCTCATTTTTAACCCCGGTTTCCGGACCCGAACCGATTCCCGTTGCAATTACCGTAACACGCATCTCATCACCGACACTGTCGTCAACGGCGGTTCCCCAGATAATATCGGCATCTTTCCCGACTTCATTGTATATCCGATCGGAAGCCTCGGTCATTTCTTCCATTGTCAAATCACTGTTGCTGGTGATGTTCATTAAAACGCCCTTGGCCCCGGAAATGGAGATATCTTCAAGAAGCGGATGGGATATGGCACGCTCGGCGGCCTCCATAGCGCGATTATCACCTCTGGCGATACCAATGCCCATAATGGCCATTCCGGCTTTGGACATGATGGTTTTAACATCGGCAAAATCGAGATTGATCAGTCCCGGTATCATGATAAGATCCGTGATACCTTTGACGGAATGGAGCAGAACCTCATCGGCTTTCTTGAACATATCGATCATTCTGGCATTTTTGGAAGCAAGGCCCCTTAGTCTGTCATTGGGTATCGTGATGACGGTATCTGTAACTTTTTTGAGAACATTGATCCCTTCTTCGGCTTGTTTGGCCCTTTTGCCCCCTTCAAATGAAAAAGGCTTTGTCACCACGGCAACCGTCAGCACATCAATTTCTTTGCAGATTTCAGCAATCACCGGGGCAGCGCCGGTTCCGGTTCCACCGCCGAATCCTGCAGTGATGAACACCATATGGCTGCCTTCCAGCAGACTTTTTATGGCTTCCGCATTTTCCAGCGCCGCTTCCCTGCCGACTTGAGGATTGGCGCCGGCCCCAAGCCCCTGGGTAAGCTGCTCACCGATCTGAAGTTTGACAGATGCCTTTGAGACTTCAAGGGCTTGGGAATCTGTGTTGGCAGTGATAAATTTTACACCCTGGAGATCGGAATCGATCATATTGTTGACCGCGTTCCCACCGGCTCCCCCAACACCGATAACTTTGATTTTTGCATAATTTTCGTTTTCTACTAACGTAAACGTCATTTCCCCCACCTCCTGTAACAGTAATTTGGTTTTATCCTCTATCCTTAAGGGCCCGGTGTCCCCTTGGATGAACATACATTAATAGCTCCGTTCAGATGACATCCTTGAACCACCGTTTCATCCGGGTCATAACACGGTTGAAAATATTTGAGTCACGAATCCTGAATTTCTTTTTGGGCTGAACCCTGGCACCGTATAGTACAAGCCCGACGCCGGTCGCATACATGGGATTATTGACGACATCCGTAAGGCCGCTGATCCCCCTGGGCCTGCCCAGCCGGCTTGGAAGATCGAACACCGTCTCAGCAATATCCGTTACCCCTTCCAGCAGGGACGACCCGCCGGTTAAAACCACACCGGAAGTAATAACTTTATCCATTCCGGCACGAAAGATTTCCCGTTTTATCAACGTGAATATCTCTTCCACACGAGGTTCCAGTATCTCGCCGAGGATCTGCCTTGGCAGCTTCCTGGGTTTGCGTCCGCCCATACCGGGGACTTCAATGGCTTCTTCGGAACTGATGTTCCTGGCAACACAGGTGCCATATTTTTTCTTGATCTTTTCGGCTTCAGCCATGGATGCACGCAGGCCAATGCTGATATCATTGGTCAGATTGCTGCCACCAAGGGCCAGAACAAAGGTGTGCTTGATGTTTTTCCCTGAAAAAATTGCAAGATCACTCGTTCCGCCGCCCAGGTCTATAAGTGCCGTGCCCACATCTTTTTCCTCGTTGGTGAGCACGGCTTCACCTGAGGCCAGGGGTTCCAAGACAATATCACAGACATCAAGGCCTGAGCGGTTTGCACATTTCACAATATTATGGGCAGATGTTACGGCGCCGGTCACGATATGGATCTTAGCTTCCAGCCTTACGCCGGACATGCCCACAGGGTTTTGGATCCCCCCCTGCTCGTCAATGATAAATTCCTGAGGGATCACGTGGATGACTTCACGATCCATGGGGATTGCAACGGCACGTGCTGCATCGATAACACGGTCCACATCCTGCTGGGTAACTTCCGTCCCTTTAATGGCAACAATTCCGCGACTGTTAAACCCTGTTATATGGCCGCCTGCGATTCCGGCGTATACAGATGATATTTCACAGCCCGCCATAAGTTCCGCCTCTTCAATCGCCTTTTGTATCGATTCCACGGTGGATTCAATATTAACCACAACTCCTTTCCGAAGCCCGATGGAAGGATGTGTTCCGATACCGACGATGTTTATCTTATCTCCTGTCTTTTCACCGACCACAGCACAAATTTTAGTCGTTCCAATATCAAGGCCGACGATAATATTTTCCTGTCCCTGCATTCTAAACCTCCTTATGGCCTCCGGCTTTAGATCCTATTTTCGCAGGATTTACTACGATACGATTTAAATCGTTGAGATCAATGGATTCGAGATGTGAAAAATTTCCATTCTTTTTTAGATAAAAAAGCACATTTTTAAGCATTTCGTACTTATTCGGATAATCATCGTACCCGATTTTTATTGCTTTGATACGGTCAAACGCGTAGATTGTGAGACCCATTTCTCGATCCACACGTATTCTTTTTATTAACCTGCAGGGAAGAATACTTTCAGGTTTTTTCCCAAGGGCTAAAATTGTCATTACAGCATTAAAAGGAACGCTCCGGGATTCACCCCGGACATTGATGTCTGAAAATTCAAGCCCGCCGATCACCGGCAAGCGGCAATGGTCCGAGGCATCCATTTCTTTGAAGACCTCTCCATGGGTATTGATGATAAATTTTCGACCAAGGTCTAAAATGGCGAGGGGCTGCTGCTCCTTTATTCTGATACTGATTCCTGTGGGAAGTTCTCTGCTGACTTCAGCCTCCTCAATCCATGAATGTGCCAGGAGCCGCTTTCTAACCCTTGAAAGATTTACTGAAAGAATGTTTATACCTTCAGTTATCTGGCTCTGCAGCAAAACCTGTTCCTCTGTGAGCCGATTCGCGCCGGTTACTGTCAGACTTTCAGCCTTGAAATAATCGCACTGGGTTATAAAGTCGTAGGAAAAAATAAAAAGGAAGCTGGCCAAAAACAAAATTGTCCCGACAGTTGCTGTTTTTATGCTGAAAATAACGCGCATTATAATTCTATTGCGCTTTCTGGCAGCACTGTTTTTATAATAATTTTTCCGGGTGCTTTTACGTCTCAACAATCTTAACCTCTCTTTTAAGATCAATGTTGAACTTGTTTGATACGGCCTCTTCAGCCAGTTCCATCAATGCCAGAAAGTCTGCGGCCGATGCGTTGTGCCGGTTTACAAAAAAATTGGCATGCTTTGATGAAATTTCAGCCCCGCCGATGGATTTTCCTTTTAGGCCGGCCATATCAATAAGTTGGCCCGCTGTTTTCCCGGACGAGGGATTTTTAAAAAAACATCCCGCACTTGGACGTCCCATGGGCTGTTTTTTCCAGCGTGCTTTTAAAATTGTCCGGGCCTCTTTTTTTAGTTTTTCCGAATCCGAAGGACCCAGGCAGAAACAGCCGTCTAATATAACCGTGTGTGCGTGATGACCATCTGTTAGCTCAGGGTTCCATGAAAGCGTCCTGTAAGAAAAATCGAGATGCTCCCGCCGAATTTTTCGGGTCTGACCTGTAGGCAGCAATACGGTGATGGATTCAAGAACGTTTTCCATGGCGCCATGGGACGTCCCGGCGTTCATCATAATCCCTCCGCCAACCGTCCCTGGAATACCCAGGGCAAAATTCATTCCTCCAAGGCCCTGTTTCAGTGCATACGCGCAAAGGGATCGCATGGGGACACTTGCCGAGGCGGCAACCATAAGGCCATCGGCTTTGGTGCCTGTCTGAACGATGGTCTTTGGGTATTTTGTCAGCAAAATAACAATTCCCTTGATGCCGCTGTCCTTGACCAGAAGATTGGTGCCTTCGCCGATAATCAGAGAGGAAAGTCCGCTCCTCCATGACCATTCCGTCAGCGCTTTAAGATCTTCAAGGTTATCAGGTGTCACCAAAGCTTCTGCCGGCCCGCCAACACGCAATGATGTATGTCCGGACATGGGTTCATAAAATTTGACGTTGTCTCCGAAGCGGCTTTCAAGCCATTTTATAAAATCAGAATCAAGGCCCATAAACGTTATGTCCTCTGACGGCATCTCAAATATTGACGGTGTTGCAACACAGCTATTTTGACAATTCATCAAGCACCATTTCCCCGACCTTCCAAACATCTCCGGCACCCAGAGTGATCATAATATCGTCCGGGGCTAAAACGTTTTTAAGATACGTAACCGCCGTTTCAAAATCTTGCATATAAACGACGTCTTTGTGGCCGTGGCGCTGGATTCCTTCAAACAGAGCAGACCCTTCCACCCCCTCTATCTTTACTTCTCCGGCTGCATAGATGGGAAGAACCACCACCAGGTCCGACTGATAGAATGAACGGGTAAAATCATCAAAAAGTGCCTGGGTTCTGCTATAGCGGTGGGGTTGGAACACCGCCACAATCCGTCTGCCCGGCCAGCATTCCCTTGCAGCATGCAGGGTGGTCTTGATCTCCGTAGGATGATGCCCATAATCGTCAATAACCGTAACCCCTTTTTCTTCACCCTTAATTTCAAGCCGCCGTTGAACGCCTTCCACAGTTTGAAGCGCCGATTTTATAACTTCAAAGGGAATATCGAGCTCAATGCCCACCGCGATACTTGCCAGGGAATTGTAAACATTATGAAGGCCTGGGAGGTTCAGTAAGATCTCTCCGAGAAGCGTTCCAAGATGATACACCTTGAACCTGCTTTGCAACCCTTCAAAAGCCACATCTTTGGCCTGGAAATCGGCCTGGGTACTCATTCCATAAGTCGTAAACCGTTTATGAATGTTCGGGATAATCGACTGGATCGACTCATCGTCCAGACAAAGAACCGCCAGACCGTAAAAAGGGACTTTGTCAATAAAGCTCATAAAGACTTCTTTGATGTGGTCCAGGTCTCGATAAAAATCGAGATGCTCCCGATCGATATTCGTCACCACCGCGATGGTGGGAGACATTTTAAGAAAAGAGCCGTCACTTTCATCGGCTTCGGCCACAATGTAATCTCCATCGCCAAGGAGGGCATTGGAGTCGATACTTTTTAGTTTTCCGCCGATAACCACCGTAGGGTCGAGTCCGCCTTTACCCAGAACAGCAGCGACTATGGATGTGGTGGATGTTTTACCGTGAGCGCCGGCAACCGCCACACTGTACTTCAAGCGCATCAGTTCCGCCAACATCTCTGCCCGGGGGATTACCGGGATCGACCTGCGGCCTGCGGCAACAACTTCAGGATTTTCCGGACCCACCGCCGACGAAGTGACAACAACATCAGCCCCCCTGATTTGTTCTTCAGAATGATCTTCAAATATAATGCCTCCGAGGCGTTCCAGACGCCGGGTTATGTCTGAAGAACTGATGTCGGATCCGGACACCTTGTAGCCGAGATTGAGAAGGAGTTCGGCAATCCCACTCATGCCTATGCCGCCGATTCCAACAAAGTGAATATGATATTTTTTAAGAAACATAATTAAGAAATCAACTCGTAACAGTCATCGACAATCGCCGCCGCCGCGTCAACTTGCCCAAAATCCCCGGCCCGGGATGCCATCCGATGAAGGTCATCCGGGTTAGCGGCATAAAAATCAATTCGCTCTGCAAGGGCTTTACCGCTGAGATCCTTTTCAAGGATCATTTCGGCAGCCTCCACGTTGACCAAAGAACGTGCGTTTAGCACCTGGTGGTCATCTGCAGCAAAAGGAAACGGTACGAAAATGACCCCCTTCCCAAGAGCTTTGACTTCTGCCACTGTGGTTGCCCCCGCCCGACATATGATAAGATCGGCTTTTTGATACTGTCGGCCCATATCGTTAAAAAAGGCCTCGACTCTGCAGGGAACGCCCTGTTTCCTGTAAACACTTTTCACCCGGATCTCATCGTGTGCCCCGGTCTGATGCACGAAGAAGTAAGCGCCTTTATCATCGATACGTTCAATGGCTTCCAAAACTGCCATGTTTATACTGTGAGCCCCCTGGCTTCCGCCGAGTATCAGGATCGTAAACTGCCGCCGCTGCTCTGAATCCATTGTATGGACATCTTTCTGCTCCCTTGGGAATTGAAGAATTTCTTTGCGCACAGGGTTTCCGGTAACCCGTATTTTTTCAGGATTCAAGCCGGCTTTTGTTTCGTTAAACGATACATATATCCGGTCCGCAAAACGCGATAGAATGCGGTTGGTAATTCCGAACAGAATATTCTGTTCATGCAGAACAATGTTAAGCCCTAAAAGCCATGCGCCCGTCACAAGGGGTCCGGCGGAATAGCCGCCCACACCCACCACCAAATCGGCCTTGAAACGTTTGAGAATCAGAATGGATTCAATGACGCCTTTGGGTATTTTTGAGATCGATACGATCTGATTCCAAAATCCCCGCCCTTTGAAGCCTTCAGCTGTAATCGATTTATGTTGAAACCCTGTTTCCGACAAAATCGAAATTTCAAAGGGTCGTTCGGTACCAACGAATAGGACACTGTTTTCCGGGTTTCTGCCCAAAATTTCCTGAGCTATGGCAATCCCCGGGAAGAGATGACCCCCTGTCCCGCCACCGGCGATAACGATGCGCAAAGCCCTTGAAGCATTTCGATACGCGCCCACTTTTCTTCTTTTCTTCCCTTTCTTATCCCTCTGAGCCATAACTGCCGTTTGCCTTTTGTGACCCGTCACCCGTCTTTTGAAAGTGCACCTCGTCTACCCAGGATCCAAATGATCCCCTAAAAACCGGATTGTCTGAATGGAACAACTTTCTTCAACCGCTTAAAATAATACATCATTTTAACTTTCGGCTTTGGGCATTCTTTTTGAGGCCCCGATATTCATCAGCAGTCCGATGGATACCATATTAATCAAAAGGGATGTGCCGCCATAGCTCAAAAATGGCAGCGTAAGCCCCTTTGTGGGCAGAAGTCCGAGGGCAACGCCCATGTTAATACAAACCTGCAGACCCATTGCCGTTGTCAGGCCGATGGCCAGCAATGATCCGAAAACATCCTTGCTGTTTATGGCAATCGATACCCCCCGCCATAAGATTAGTGTATAGAACCCAAGGATAATCAAGACGCCTAAAAGACCGAGCTCCTCTCCGATGACTGAAAAGATGAAATCGGTGTGGGGTTCAGGAAGGTAAAACAGCTTCTGATAGCCGCCGCCGATGCCTGTACCCCAGATCCCCCCTGTACCGAAAGCCAGGAGGGAATGGACAATCTGGTAACCTTGATCTGCTGAATACTGCCAAGGATTCAAGAAACATATGAGACGGTCAACTCGATAATCGGCACTCACCATTAAATAGTAGATGATTGGGATTGCCACGGCCAATGATCCCAGCAAATGTGAAATTCGAACCCCCCCGATAAAAAGCATTATCCATGTAATCGCACCAAGAATAACCACCGAACCGAAGTCAGGCTGTAAAATGATCAGAACCGCAAACATGCCAAGGAGCAAAATGTGGGGAAGAAAACCGACCTTGAACTCCTTGATTCTATCCTTTTTTTTATTCATTGAATATGCCAGATAGATCACCAGTACAAAACGGGCGAATTCAGAAGGCTGAAATGTAATACCTTCCACACGAAGCCATCGTGTTGCACCGCCTGCCGAATATCCGAATCCGGAAACCAGAATTGCAATAAGGAATATAAAGGCCAGACTAAGCAACGGATATGTCAAAGAACGAAAAATCCGGTAGGGTATATGGTAGCTGACCACCAGTGCAACAATACCCAACAGTGCAAAAAATGACTGTTTTTTTAAAAAATAATAACTCGTGCCGAACTTTTTCAGGGCCAGGGCCGAACTTGCGCTGTAGACCATGACAATCCCAATGCCCACCAGAAACAGTACCGGAAACAAAAGCGCAATATCATATTGAAGCGGTGGTTTATGAACTTTCCGGATGTTCTGATTATCACTGGTCATGCTTTGCTTTCTTGGTCCCTTAAGATTGAACTTCGTAATTTTTGTGGCAAAACTTTTTCCGTTCTGCCACTAAGGCATGAAAAAAGAATAATAAATATATCCTTTGTGCCTGTCCGCCATCGGCTTCGCCTTAGGCGAGGCGGGCGGGTCTTAGTGCCTTTGTGGCAAATGTTTTTGGTTCCCCGACAAATCGGGATTTTCGCTTCGCTACAACCGGCTTGTCCGGGTTAGGTTTTCGACAGCCGTACAAAAAGCTTCCCCCCGCTCCGTATAACTGTTGTACATGTCAAAGCTCGAACAACCGGGAGATAAAAGCACAACATCCCCGGGCACCGCAGATAGACATGCAAAACGAACCGCTTCTTCCATTGTGGGTGCCGATTGCACGTCCTCCTTGCACATATCTTCAAGAATCGATTTTATCTCATCCCCTGCTTCACCCATGACGATCAGTTTTTTTACCCGTTGCCGCACCAATCCCCGCAATTGTTTAAAGTCTCCGCCTTTATTACGCCCGCCCATAATAAGGACCACCGGATTCCTGAAGACTTCGAGTGCTTTTGCCACGGCATCTATGTTTGTACCTTTTGAATCATCATAAAAGCGGACGTCATTTATGGTTTTTATATATTCCAGTCGATGGGAAAGGCCTTGGAATTCGTTTAATCCGGATTGGATCCCTTCTAAAGTGCCGCCGGCAGCCAGGGCTGCCAACGATGCAGCCGCTGCGTTTTCCATATTATGCCGGCCCATAAGATTTACCTTTGAAAGGTCAAGAACACCGTCCGGATTCTCTTTTGTGTAAATTTTGATCGAGTGGGTATTTTGTCCGTTAACTCGGCCGATAATTGCATATTCCCGGTTGTGTGCATGAGAATTGCCCTGATGATAAAAGGGCAGTTTCCTGGCCCTAAGTGTTTTGCTGATCAAACAAATAGCCGGATCAGAGCCGTTTAGCACAGCGGTATCGCCTTCTTGTTGGTTTTCAAAAATCCGGCCTTTAGACCTGGCATAAGACTCAAAATCCGGATACCGGTCGAGATGATCGTCACTGATATTCAACAGAACACTCACTCGAGGCCTGAATGTATCGATGGTATCGAGCTGAAAACTGCTGACTTCGGCAACAACCATGTCGGCAGTTCCCCCCGTGTCCGCATAACCGATCAAAGGATTGCCGATATTTCCGCCCACAAAAATTTTAAACCCTGAGTTTTCGAGCATGCGCCCCAACAGTCGTGTCGTAGTCGTCTTCCCATTTGTGCCGGATATGGCGATAACAGGCTCCCGGATGAATCGTGAAGCAAGCTCAAACTCTCCCAATACCGGAATTCCTTTTTCTTTGGCCCGTTCTATAGGCAAGATGGTATGGGGAACCCCCGGGCTTACAACAATGAAGTCGGCATGTTCGAAGGTTTCGATGTTATGCCGGCCCAGTTCCAGCTTAACGCCCATTTTATGCATTGCAGCAAGATTGGATCCCAGGGCTTTTCCTTGGGCAATGTCGGTAACGGTAACGGATGCACCCCTGTTTTTGGCAAACCGGGCCGCCGCCATACCGGATATGCCAAGACCGACGATAAGAATATTTTTTTTTGCAAGATCCATAAAATTAGACAGGTTATAGATTACGGGTTGTGCATTATTACCGACAACGGCTTCGTCCTTGATGCCTCTGATCTGGGGCATCCTAAACTTTCGCTCAATCAGGATTTTATCTTCATCTTTATCTCAGTTTCAGCGTACTCATGGAAATCAGCGCCAGCGCAATTGCGATGATCCAGAATCGAACAATGATCTTGGGCTCCGCCCATCCTTTAAGTTCAAAATGGTGGTGAAGGGGAGCCATTCGAAAAATCCTTCGGCCGTTGGTCATTTTGAAAAAGCCGACCTGAAAAATCACAGACAGCGTTTCAATAACAAAGAGCCCGCCAACCAGGACCAGCAGTATCTCCTGTTTGGTGATAACCGCCACGGTTCCGATAGCTGCACCCAGGGCCAGCGAACCCACATCACCCATGAAAATTTGTGCGGGATACGAATTGAACCACAAAAAACCCAGGCCTGATCCGGCCATCGCTCCGCAGAAGACGGCAATCTCCCCACTCCCTGCAACATAATTGATCTGAAGATAATCGGCGATCTTGAAGTGCCCTGCCACATAGGCAAAAACCATATATGCAGCCGAAGCAATGATAAAAGGTCCGATGGCAAGACCATCAAGCCCGTCGGTGATATTGACTGCATTTGAGGTCCCGATTATGACAAATGCAGCAAACAATATATATCCCCACCCGAGATCGGGTGATATATTTTTAAAAACCGGAACTGTCACCCGGGTGGGAAAAGTCCGGAACCATGTAGACCAGAATCCCCGCAACAATGGCCAGAATCGTCTGTAACAGAAATTTGTTTCGAACATTTAACCCCTTGCTCTGCTTCTTGATCTGCATGAGGTAGTCATCAGCAAAACCGATGGCGCCATAGCCCAACCGTAACCAGAAGAACGATCCAAACAAAATAGTTGGTTAAATTGGTCCCATAATAGGGTAGAAACAATGATTGAAAAAATGATCAGCGTACCGCCCATGGTCGGCGTCCCGGCCTTTTTATGGTGTGTTTCCGGACCGTCATCCCTGATATACTGTCCGATCTGCATATAGCTCAGCTTTCGAATAACCCAGGGCCCCAGCAAAAAGCAGATTAAAAAAGCCGTCAAACTGGCATAGATCGTCCGGAAAGTAATGTACCGGAATACATTAAAGACCGATATGGTGGTATGAAGCGGAAATAGTAGATGATATATCATTTGTTAATTATGCTTGAAGCGATAGTATTTTGAAAAAGTTAAAATTATTACATTAATTTTAATTGCCGTCCCGGCGAAACAGCCCTTCAACAACCTTTTCCATGGCCATTCCCCTGGACCCCTTCACCAGAACCCAATCGCCGGCATCGAGCCGGCCGATGATGTCCTCCAGGATTTCTTCCCGGGTACCTTTGAAAATATCACTGGATTCCATATGTTCTTCCAATGCACCTGCAACGACATTTTCGGCGTAGTCGCCGGTTACATATATCCTTTCGATACCGGACCCGGCAGCTTTGAAACCCATCTCGCGGTGCAGAGACTCAGCATGTTCCCCAAGTTCAAGCATGTCGCCTAAAATAAGAATTCCCCCTGCCCTGACCCTTTAAGGACTTAAGGGTCTTTATGGCGACTTCCATTGAACCCGGGTTGGCATTATATGTATCGTCGATGATATGGACACCTTTATCGGTTTTAAGGATGTTCATCCGCCCCGGAACCGGTTTAAAAACTTCGAGGCCCTCCTTGATTTCACCGGCAGTTAAACCCAAAAGATGGCCCACGGCCGCTGCTGCCAGCGCATTTGAAATCATGAAAACAGCCGGAGTTTTAAGATCAACCCGGATCCGTTCTCTTGGGAGCACCAGGACAAAAGAAAGTCCCGACGTTTTTTTCGTTATGGACTCGGCCCGGATTGCAGCATCTGCCGAAACGCCGAAGAGCAAAATATTCCTGGAGGTTGTATACGCCAGTTTCAAAAGTCTGGGATCATCTGCATTGAGAACCGCCGTGCCTTCCGGCTTAATTTTTCCCAGTAGTTCACCTTTGGCTTGCATGACAGCATCAAGGGAGCCCAACCCTTCAAGATGTGCAGGACCGATATTTGTAATAACCCCTAAATCCGGCAAACAGATTTGGGCGAGCCGTTCAATTTCTCCGGGTCTATTCATACCCAGTTCCAAAACAGCCCATCGATGGTGTCTGTTAAGATTCAGCAGGGTCAGGGGAAGCCCGATTTCGTTGTTTAAATTCCCCGTGGGTCGACAATGTACAAAAACGACGGGAAACGACTCCTGTTGTCATGTTTCGGGTGCTGGTCTTCCCGTTTGAACCTGTTATGGCGATCACCGAAACATTGGTACGTTTTCTGTTAAATGCTGCAAGGTCGCCCTAATGCTTTGCCGGTGTCATTTACCGTGATACACGTGATCCCGGGTCTTAACAATCTTAGTTCAGGCAGTTTGTGGGTTCTATTTTTTTCGATCAGAAGTCCGCCGACGCCTTTTTTCATGACATCTTCAATAAAATTGTGTCCGTCATGAACGTCGCCTTTAATTGCGATAAAGAGGGCTTCAACAGATATCCTGCGCGAATCGATGGAAACCCCGGCAAACGTGTCATTGGAATCACCGCAAAAAAGTTCTCCGCCGGTGGCTTTGAGAATCTCACCAACGGTCCACGGAATCGGGTCGAGGGTTCCGGACTTCGGGTTGGCGGTTTGAGGTTCCGAACATCCCTGAAATTTGTGGGCAGAACCTTGACCGTCGATCATTGAGAGTGCTTTTCCCGCTTCTTCTCTGTCATCAAAAGAAAGGGTCTGATCCCCGATGACTTTGATAGGTTTCGTTCCCTTTTGCCCGCGATCAGAACCGTATCTTTGGGCAAAGAGGCCGTCATTGCCAACTGTATGGCGTTTCTTCGGTCGGGCTCAACAACGCATCCTTTTTTTTGAAACCCTTCCTTCAGATCTGATGGGGTATAGATGTGCAACGGCAGATTTTTTGTTCCAGCCAGGATCTCATCGATGATTTCCATGGGCGGTTCAGTTCTTGGATTATCCGACGTAACAATGACAAGATCGGAAAGCCTCCCGGCGATTTCGCCCATCTGCGGCCGTTTGGCTCTGTCCCGATTGCCGCCGCAACCAAATACGCAGATGAGTCGGCCCGGAGCCGATGATCGTAACGCGGACAGCACATTTTCAAGAGCATCCGGAGTGTGGGCATAATCGACATATACAAACCGGTTGTTGTCATTTGGAATAGTTTCAAGACGCCCGGGTACGGCGGCCACCGACTCAATAGCCTCTTTGATAATGTCTAATGAAATACCGAGGGCAATACCGACACCTGTAGCGCAGAGAAGGTTTTCCAGATTATGTTGCCCCACAAGGCTGGATTTGAACTCAAAGAATCCTTCAGGCGTAGAAATTCTGCCCGAAATTCCGCTCAGGTTGTAATCGAATCTCTCGGCCCATATACTGGTTTTGTCCGAAAAACCTGTGGAAAGAACAGAGATTTCACCCGATCCTGCTCCAAGCAAATGGATCAGCTGTTTTCCTCTTTCATCATTGTGATTTATTACGGCCAGAGGCCGGTTATTGCCCGATTTGGGTCCAAGGATTTCTGTAAAAAACTTTTTTTTGCAAGACCAGTAGGAATCCATATCTTTATGATAATCGAGGTGGTCCTGGGTCAGATTGGTAAAGGCCCCCAAATCGAATTTACAGTTGTAAACCCGGTCCAGATCCAATGCATGAGAAGAGACCTCCATAACAACATGGGTAATCCCTTCCCCAAGCATTTGTGCCAGTATCTTCTGAAGGTCCAATGATTCGGGGGTTGTTATCGGATTTTGAAAGGTCTTTCCCGCGTAACGGTAATTTAAGGTTCCGATGACACCCACATTGATACCGGCTTGTGAAAGAATCTGCTCCATTAAAAATGCCGTCGTTGTTTTGCCGTTGGTGCCGGTGATACCGATTAAAAAGAGTTTTTCCGACGGATTCGAATAAAACCTGCCGGATATCGTCGCAAGGGCTCTTCGGGTATTTTCGACCTCTATAATTACGGATTCTCTGTTGACGGGTTTCTGGGTAACAATTACGGATGCACCCCTTGACAGTGCGTCATCGATAAAGTCGTGTCCATCTGCAACAAGACCTTTTATGGCAACAAACAGTCCCCCCGGCTCAACATCCTGTGACCGGTAATGGATGGAACCTATTTCAGGGTCCGGTGAAAGCGGAACTCTTGAAATATCCGGATCATGGTGTTCAGGGTTCCGGGTTTCCATAATCGGTTCGCTGGATTTCACCCGTATTCCGTGAAATTTTACTGGATGGACAGTTTTTAATAAATTCGAAAGCTGCACTCTTTTGTCTTGCTCCCCAGAGAGACGAGTAATCCGTCTGTTTTATTTTTGGGTGATATATTCATATAGGCCAGAGTTTTTTGAGCAATATTTCTGAATCCCGGAGCCGCAACGACACCCCCGTAATGCTGTCTTTCAGGCTCATCAATGACCACCAAAATTGCAACCTTCGGGTGTTCTGAAGGCACAAAGCCGACAAAAGATGATATATATTTCCCCCTTTCATAGGTGCCGTTTTTACCGATTTTCTGTGCTGTTCCTGTTTTGCCGCATACGGAATACCCCTCAAGTGCAGCATTGACACCGGTACCGCCTTTGGTGGTGACGGTCTGCATGATCCGGGTTAAGGTTTTGGCGGTTTTTTCTGAAATTGCCCGCTGCTTTTTACTTGGGCCAAAACTTTTTATGAGGCGTCCATTTTGATCGGTAATGGCCTGGACAACATAGGGCTTCATGAAAATCCCCTTGTTTGCAATGGCAGCCGTCCCAGCGACGAGCTGTAGTGCCGAGACCGACACCCCCTGTCCAAAGGATATGGTACCGGCGTCGATTTTTGTCCACTTTTTAAAAGATGCCAGGCTGCCGGTGGTTTCTCCGGGACAGTCTATTCCGGTCTTTGTTCCGAAACCGAAATTACGCAGTGTTCTGAATAGAGATTCAGACCCTGTTTTTGTGCTGAATTTGATAGCGCCGATATTGCTCGAATATTTAATAATCTGCTGCAGAGAAAGCCATCCATACTCGTGGGTATCGTGAACAACGTGTCTGCCCACCTGATACGCACCGTTTTCGCAATAAAAAATACTGCTCGGCGAGCTGCTGCCGGACTCTATTGCCGCTGCGGCACTAAAGATCTTCATGGTTGAACCCGGTTCAAACGGATCGGTGATAATCCTGTTCCGCCAAACCTCCTGGCTGAACTCATTCAAAGCATTGGGATTGAAAAAAGGAAAGTGTGCCAACGCCAATACGGCACCGGTGCCGGTGGCCATTACAACGGCCATTCCGGATTTTGCCGAAAATTTTGTCACAGTTTCGGCGAGGGTTTTTTCAGCAATGTATTGGATGTTGCTGTCAATGGTGAGAACCAGATTTTTCCCGCTGGAATCTGAACCGGTTATGTTTTCAGCCTCAAATCCACGACCGTGTGCATCCCTTAAAACCGTATATCGGGAAACAGCCCCCTTGAGATCATCGTTGTAATAGAATTCGATCCCTTCCAGGCCGCGATCGTCAATATCGGTAAATCCAATGAGCTGGGAGGCGAGGGTTTTGTTGGGATAAAAGCGCTTATGTTCGCGTAAAAAATCAAGGCCGTCGATGTTAAGATTCCTGACGGCATCGGCCTCCTTGGGGGTTACTTTTCTTTTAATCCATACAAACTTTTTTTCAGAAGTAAGTCTTTTGGCAAGCACATTGCGGTCGATTTTGAGCGCCTTCGCAAGTGATTTCGCCGCTGCCTTCGGGTTTTTAATTTTTGGCGGGTGTGCGGCAATGGAGGTAACATCGATACTGACGGCCATTTCCCTTAGGTTTCTATCGTAGATTGTTCCGCGTTTTCCAGAAGATTTTAAAGACACTTCATACTGGTTTGCGGCTTTCTCGGAAAGCCAGGAACGGCAATAGATTTGAAGATACATCGCTTTGGCAGCAATAATGATAAAAAAAAGTGTGAAGGCAACCCCAACGATGATCACGCGAAATTTAATCTGTTTCATATTAAAATAATGTCGAGTATCACAAATTCATCCACCAAAAAATTGAGTATGATACGTTTTTTTGTATCATGGAATAACAATCGTCTGCTTTTGAGTGGGCGTTACCAGGCCGAGTTGGTTTTTTGCAATTTTTGCGATTCGTTCCGGTGATTTTAAACTTGCCAGCTCAATCTTCAAGTTGGTCTTCATGGCCACAAGTTCATGCTGTTTTTGGGTCTCTTTTGAAATTTCGTAGCCGACCCCGATACAGTTGACACGGCACCACGTATATAGGAAAAGTTCAGCAATAAATACGACCATGAAAGCAATCCAGATCCCCGTTATTTTCATGTTACCTGTTTTTTTTGGTATTTTTCGGGCCATTATATCTTTTCCGCTGCTCTCAATTTTGTGCTTCTTGCCATGGGATTTCTTGCAATTTCGTCTTTTGTGGGACGAACGATCTTTTTTGTAAGTAGGCGAATGACCGATCTTTTATCACAGGCACATTTGGGGAAATCGGGTGGACACACACACGATTTTGCCAAAGCTTTTAATCGATGTTTTACAATTCGGTCTTCAAGGGAGTGGAAAGATAGAACACAGAGACGACCTTTGGGAGTGAGGAGATCCGCAACGTTTTCCATGAATAAATCGAGCATTTCAAGCTCCTTGTTTACAGCAATTCTTAGCGCCATGAAAACCCGTGTTGCCGGATGAATTTTTTGATTAAACAGTGCAGGCTTTGGAATAGCGTCGCACACAATCCGAACCAGATGTTTGCTGGATCTTATGGGTTTGAGCTTCCGCTGCTGAACTATTTTTCTTGCGATTTGTGCTGACCAGCGTTCCTCTCCATATTTCTGAAATATTTTTCTGAGGCTTTTTTCCGCCATTCGGTTGATTAAATCTTCCGCTGTTGTGTCCGCTGCTGTGCTCATTCGCATATCAAGCGGTTCATCCTTTTTAAAACTGAAACCACGACCGCTTGATTCGATCTGATGAAGTGAAACCCCAAGATCAAGGAGAATGCCGTCCACCGACTTTATCTCAAGCTGCTCAAGAAAATCAGAAAGATGTATAAAGTTTCCGTGGAAGAGGTGGACACTTAAGTCCAACCCTTCTAAAACTTTTCTTGCATTTCGGACGGCATCTATATCTTGATCGATGCCGATAAAAACTCCGCCCGGCATGATTTTTTTGCAAATTGCCCTGGCATGTCCCGAGCCTCCAAGGGTACAATCAACATAGATTTTTCCGGGTCTGCAGTTTAGATAGTGAAGCGCTTCATGAAGCATTGCAGGGATATGTTTGAACGACATACGATTAGAGCCCTAATTTAGCTATTTCGTTTCTTACATCCTCCTTTTTCATATCTTTTTCCAGATACACATTCTCTTTGTCCCAATTTTCCCGTGACCATATTTCAAAATGATCGAGAACGCCAACCAGCACGATTTCTCTGTCTAACCCTGCATATTCTCTCAAATTCTGCGGCACCAAAACACGATCCTGTTTGTCGCAGGGACATTCAAAAGATCCGCCGATAAAAACTCTTCTGAACCGGCGCATACTCTCGCTTTTCTCGGCAAGGGACAATATGCGGTTCTCGATTTTACGCCAACCGTTATAGGTATAGGCTACAAGCCCCCGATCCATCCTGGAAAGCATTACACCATATGATCCGTCCGCTCTAACGATGTCACGGAATCTGGCAGGAACAATGATACGTCCTTTGGTATCGATGGTATGAAATGAGCTTCCTCGAAACATATTTCTCCAGAATTATCCACTTTAATCCACTTTTTTGTTTAAAAGTACATTTTTCGATAAATGTCAAGAAAAATAAATGAATGTATAATATTTTTTTATAATAATTTATAAATGTTAAGGGGAAATATGATATCGAATATAAAGTGGAGCAAAGTGGATATCTTGTACATATCCGGGGCATCGTGTGGATATTCCGGAAAACAGGAGGGTGCTTCGCTAACGCTTTTGGATGGTCGAAAAATAATCAATGGGCTCTAACTGTCTATTTTTTAAATGTTTTCAATATTATCACCCCCGATAAATGCCCAAAGACAGCCTGAAAAACAACATGGCCAAACAGACCGAATCCTGGCTGGAAGAACATCGAAGGTTTTTTCCGGTGAAATAGGCTCCCCAAAAAATTCCTTGGAGCCGAAGATCAAAATTTTCAAAGCGGCACCTTATATGGGTATAATGATGATGTCAATATAGAATTGGCCATAAATTCAATCCGCTATTTCTCCCTTGATTTTACCGGCGACTTTCTATATCTATTTTTATTTTCCTATGCTTGTTTTCCCGGGCTCGCTCATACCGGATCCATTATAAGGGTTAACCTATTGACACCAAAAGATCCCCCCGATTCATTGACCGCATCCCAAATGGATTCTCGTGAAGTTCGCATCATGTTCACCACCTGTTATGGCCATTTTATGAGCCATTTCAATATGCTGGTCTTTCCGGCACTTGTTCTTCCACTGGCCGGACGATTGAAAATGGACATGGCATATGTTCTGGACCTCTCCTTCTGGATGTATCTCTTGTTTGGGATCACAGCGCTTCCCTGGGGGATGATTGCCGACCGCTGGGGCGCCCGGCCCCTGTTTCTAATTTTTTATATCGGCGCCGGTATCAGCGGCCTGGTAGCGGCGGCATCCATCGACCATCCTGCAAGGCTGTCTGTCGCTCTGGCCATGCTTGGCCTTTTTTCAGGGATATATCATCCCATCGGTCTGGGCATGATTTCCAAAGGAATAAAGCGCATCAGTTTAGGGATGGCATACAATGGAATGTTCGGGAATCTGGGCCTTGCCATGGCGCCCCTTTCCACAGGTATTGCCAACTGGCTCTGGGGGCCTCGAGCTGCATTTCTTGTTCTGGGCGTTTTGAATTTATTGGGAATAGGACTGATTTCCATTTTGCCGTCCACGAAAATCCACAGTTCAGACCATAAGGGTTCAGATGAAGAAAACGGCCTGCTCGGCGCTTTTCTCATCCTGCTTGTGACAATGATGCTGGGGGGAGTTGTTTACCGGGGCGCATCCGTTATCCTGCCGGCCTATTTTGAATTGAAAACCCAGGTAATCTTTGGGTGGCTTAATTCCATCACCGGGATTGGACTTTCAAAAAATCTTGTGGCAACCACTGTTACTTCGTTTATATTTATCGTGGGCATGCTGGGGCAATACAGCGGCGGACGAGCGGCAGAACGTTTTAACCTTAGAATCTGCTACCTTATTTTTCACGCAATAACCATTCCTGCTGTGTTTTTAATGGCTTCAGCCACAGACATCCCCCTGGTCATGCTGACGATAATCTATTTTTTCTTTCTCCTCGGAATGCAGCCCATTGAGAATACACTCGTCGCCAGGCTCACGCCGAAGAAACTGCATCACTCGGCTTTCGGCTCTAAGTTTGTTTTGACCTTCGGTGTTGGGGCTTTGGCAGTGAAAATGATTAAAATAATTGAAACGAATTTTGGGATTGAAACAGTTTTTTATGCACTCGGGATAGTTTCTGTGGCGCTGGTGGGGGTCATTGTAATATTGATTCAAAAAACGCGTTAAATCTGATCCTAAAAGCCCTTCCCTATTGCAGTTCAACGACCTTATTGGATCAGATAAGAAATTTATAATTTTTCCCAAAACAAATAAAAAAGAGGTTGCAGCATTTACCGCAACCTCTTAAATTTACTGGTAGGCACGATTGGATTTGAACCAACGACTTCTACCGTGTCAAGGTAGCGCTCTCCCCCTGAGCTACGCGCCTGTATGTTTAAAAATTTGTTAACACCTCTTTTTTGACCTGTCAAGAAAAATGGCTGTTTAAACAGATCTAAATCCAAGTCCCGGTAGGTTTCATCTCTTTTGCGGCCGACCGCCGCTAAAAACTAGCTGGCTCATGAGAAACCTTTGGTCGCACTTTTACTGCAACCGCTGCCTCCGGAACTGCCGATAAAGCATGTTGAGCTTAAAAGCCGCTTTATCCGGATGTGAGAACATTCAGGGCAGGTTTCCTTTTCATCATCACTGCTGAGAACAAGCATCTCAAAACAATGGTGACACTTTTCACATTGATATTCATATATGGGCATGAAAAACCTCCTAATCCAGATTTCCCGGTTTGTTTACGATCAATTAGGGTTGTGTTACGCATTGATAATCTTGCAAAAAGTCAGGAATTCAACTATAGATGGCTAAGTAAAAAGGTTCATATCCAAGGCGTAGAAGATGGGACTTTTTACGACGCCATCAAGTATTGAGATAGTCCTTTTCTCATCTTAGCCGTAATCGCCATGGGTGTATCCGCTGTGTAATCATAACAAACCTGGACCGATTCACCGGTGGCATAAACCGTTGATTCGTCTTTTGAGTCAATAAGTTTATATCCAAAGGAAAAACTTTTGTTCCCGATGTGCTTGACCCACATTTTTAGCGTAATATTACCATTAAATTTAATCGGTTTCAGATAATCACAGCGGATATGGGCCATGATAAAGGTAAAGTCAGAAAGATCCGAAGCCTTAAAGATTTTTTTGGAAAAATTTTTTCGCCCTTCTTCAAAATATGTAATAAAAACTGCATTATTAACATGTCCCATGGCATCGAGGTCACGGAACCTGACTTCGATGTTGATGGAAAATATTTTATTTGATTGCATTCAAAACTCCCGACCCGGATAAATTTTGTCTAAAAATAGTAATCATACCCCTGCCATGTCAAGGTCTAACCCGAATTTTTCACGAAAAATATTAAACAGAGGGGGAAACTAAGTGCTCTAATTCATAAATGCGATGACGTATTTTTACCAGTACCAACGATCCCTGATGAGCTGGAGTCCAGAAGTTTGAAGTTTGAAGTGCCTAAAATGAGCTAAAGTTGAGGAACGCGCTTTTAGCGCGATCAATTATAATAAAAATTGATAGGATACCATAATTTTAGGCACTTTAAACTTTTGCAGCATATAATGAATAAACCAAGCCAAAATATAAATACGTTACCGTGTTTAAGAATATATGTACTAAATGATATCCATCTTAACGGATGTGCCGTCCGGCTCAATTCCATTTGCAAAAAATATATTGGACTTACTCAGCCCCATGTGGCAAATTGATACCTCAATCTAAATTCCAGTTTGTTTACGGTCAATCAGGGTGACAGATTAGAAAGGAGGCTGCCGGTATGAATGTGAGAAAATCCGTTTTTTCAGGAAGCTGGTACCCGGATACTGCTTCGGCCTGCGAGAAAGAGATCAAAGGATTTCTAAAAGAATACGACACAGATACCATTTCGGAAAGAACCTTAACCGGCGGCATTGTGCCCCATGCCGGATGGTTTTTTTCAGGCAGCATCGCATGCAATGTCATACATTGTCTTCAAGATAAAAATCCTCCGGATGTTTTTGTAATTTTCGGCATGCATCTCCATAGCGGTTCCCCGGCCTATATTATGACTGATGGTGCATGGGAGACCCCCTTTGGTGCCATACAAATAGAAAAACAACTTGCGGGTGAACTGGCCGAAAAAATTACATTTGAAATTGAAACTGCGGATCGCTTTATCCAGGACAATACCATTGAACTTCAGCTCCCTTTTATTAAATATTTTTTTAAAGACGCTAAAATCGTTCCCATGGGTGCGCCGCCGACAAAAAAATCTCTTGAAATCGGAAAAGCTGTGGCCGACATGTCAACCCGGATGGGGCTTCAGGTCAAAGTCATCGGTTCCACGGACCTCACCCATTACGGCCCCAATTACGGCTTTATGTCCCAGGGCACGGGGCTGTCAGCGGTGGACTGGGTCCGAAATAAAAATGACCGGCGTGTTATCGATGCCATGCTGGACATGGACCCCGAAAAGGTTATTAAAGAAGGCATGACCCGCCAGAATGCCTGCTGCAGCGGCGCGGCTGCAACAGCCATAGCAGCGGCAAAACAGCTTGGGGCACAACAAGGAGAAACCATCGCATATGCCACCAGCTATGATAAAAGTTCCGGCTCCAGTTTTGTGGGATATGTGGGCATTGTGTTTTAGAGAATATCAGCCCCCCACAGCCAGGAAGAAATAACGATACCGATTGTAGCGGCCATACAGTAGATTTGATGTCTCTTTTTCAGAATGCGATGCAGATACATCGCGTAAAGAAGTCCCAGAAAGATACCCGCCAGAAAACCGAACAAGTGTGCCGTGAGATCCGATTGGGCCCCTGAACCCAGATATGCCAGCAGAGCCAAACCGCCGGCAAGGGGAAGCCAGGCCTTCATGCGCTGGTCGGCGACTTTAATCTTCCGATGTAGCTGATATGCGGATAGAAAGCCGACAGCTCCGAAGACAGCCGTTGATGCGCCGATTGAATTATGACCGTATTGAAACAACGCCGCATTGGCCAGGTTCCCCAAAATTCCGGTTAAAAGTATCATCAGCCAGCCGGCCCCCGCCCCGGTGATATTACAAACCCAAGTCCCGAATATGGCAATTCCGGCCATATTTCCGGCCAGATGCGGGTAGTTTGCGTGGAGCGTCAGGGCCGTAACGGTCCTGTATACTTCTCCGTTCAGAATATCAAAGGCAGACGCGCCGTATTGCCTGGCAATTTTTCCGATTCCACCGGACGTATTGGCTGCCATATTGCACGCCAGTAAAAACAAGGAAACCCATATCCCCGTGTACGTTTTCTTATGTTCTTGGATCTTATGGGCATCCAGCGGCGGCCGTTGAGGATTCTCCGCATTGTATTGTGTGACAAGATCCAGGGCTCTGGCGTGGATCGTCCCATCAACCCAAATTTCCCAGCCGCTGCCGGATCTTACCATGGAATACCCAAGGCCGCACGAGGTCAGTACCAACCCATAGAGATTTGCCTGGTCTTGGGTGAGATTTTCACATAATATTTCAATCATATCCTGTATCCAGGCAACCAAAGCGTTAGATGATATCGGTTTCAAACCTTTCTTCGGCGGTTAAAATCATCGTAAAGAAGCGGGTGAATAAAAATACCTTTTTCACATGATATCTCCTAAATTGAACGATTGTTGAGTTTGCCGAAGGTGCAAGGCATGAGACATACAGCCGTAGTAGTATGCTACTGCAGATGTCTCATAACGAAGCAGATTCGGTAAACTCGGCAATCCCGAAGGGTATCATTGAAAAGTCGTGTCTGTAAATCACAAAATTGCTTACAAATTAAACAGATAAAACATTCTTCCCGTTATTTTACGCTTATTTAGGGTTGAGCCAACGACCACCCGTAAAACGGGTGGCTTGAGTTTTCTGCCATAGGCTGAAAAGACAAAAGCACGTTAGTGCTTTAATCGTTGCATTTGCTACCGGGTGCAAAGCACCCGGTTTTTGGCAAAAAAAAATATTGACATGACGACGGAACTTAAATAAGAAAGAACAATAAGACCGACTGGTCGGTCTTATTGTTCAAAAGGAACCTGCCCCATGAGTGATCTCAAGAAAAAAATCATACACGAATCGTTAAGGCTGTTTTCATTGAATGGCTTCCTGGGCACTTCAATGAGTCAGATATTAGAAACGGCAGGCACATCAAAGGGCGGTTTTTATAATCATTTTAAGAGCAAAGAGGAACTCTTTTTCCAGGTTCTGGATGACGCGCGTAAAATTTGGCGTGAAAAGAATCTTTCCGGCCTGGATGAGATTGAAAATCCCATCGAAAAAATTAAAAGATTCCTTGAAAACTTCAGAGACCTGTATCTTAAAGATGCCGAAAATTTCCCCGGAGGGTGCATCTTCATTACATTTTCCGTTGAACTGAGAGACCGGCGCCCCCAATTATCCAGAGAAGTGAATAAGGGGTTTATAGGACTTAAACACCTGCTCAAGAGGCTCCTGGATGAAGGCAAAAAATCGGGTGGGCTGAGTCATGATGTGGATACGAGGGCCACAACCGAAATGCTGTTTGCAGGGATGTTGGGCGCTGCGGTTATGTACGGTGTGGATAAGTCTAATGCCAACCTGGATAGATCTATCAACACCCTGATCGACTACCTTGAAAGAATGAAGCCATTAAAGGAGGAAAGCTAAAATGATTGATTTTACATTTACGGAAGAACAGGAAATGTTTCGAAAAGCGGCCCAAGAATTTGCGGAAACACAGGTGGCTCCCAAGGTTCCTGAAATGGAAGAAACCGGCAAGGTCAGCCAGGACCTTGTCAAAGCCATGGCTGAAGCAGAAATGATGGCATTGACCATTCCTGAAGAATACGGGGGTCTGGGCTTGGGATACACCGACCGATTTATCGCGCTGGAAGAAATTAGTAAGGTTTCGGTGGCAGCTGGAATGATGCTTCAAGTTTTTGCATTGGGCATCGAACCCATTTTGAAATTCGGTACCGATGAGCAGAAAAAAAGATTTCTACCGGGCCTGGCAACGGGAGAACGGATGGCATCAACCGCTGTCACTGAGGCTACAGGGGGTTCAGATCCCACCGGTATACGCTCAACGTATAAAAAAGACGGCGGGGACTACATTCTCAACGGCCGAAAATGTTTCATTACCAACTCCCATATTGCCGACACAATTACCGTTCTCGCAAAAGACGATGAAAATCCCAAAGCCTTCTCGACCTTTATTATGGAAAAAGGGATGGAAGGATTCAAAGCCACACATGAAGAGAACAAAGTCGGGATGCGGGGATGCAATACCGGCGAATTGGCCTATGAAAATTGCCGGGTTCCGAAAGAAAATCTGATTGGCGTTGAAGGAAAGGGAATGGGGGTTGCTCTGGCTGCCATCGGCGACGTCGGCAGAGGCGGCATGGTCGCCTGTGCGCTGGGTCTCCAGGCGGCTTGTCTCGAAGCATCCATTAAGTTTGCCAATGAACGGATTCTTTATGGAAAACCGATCAGCAGGTTACAGACGATCCAAAATAAACTGGCGGACATGAAAATCGATTTGGAAGCAGGCCGCCTGCTGGGTTATAATGCCGCTTCCATGCAGGACAGGGGCGAGCGATCCAGCAATGAATTTGCCGTAGCGAAGTATTTCACCACAGAGGCCGCTCAGAGGGCGGCCAAAATGGCCGGTGATATACACGGCGGTTATGGGTGTATGGAAGAGTATGCGGTTTCCCGCTATATGCGCGATGCTTTTGTTCTGGGCCCCTCGGCAGGCACATCCGACATTATGAAAGTCATTATCGCCCGTTGGACTCTTTCGTAAAACATTCCAAAATCGGGGAGATATTTTCGAAAATCCCTCAATTACGCCCTAATTGAGCCAAAGTTTAGGATGTATTCAATGTTCAAAATCGTTGTTTGTGTCAAAGCGGTGCCGGACCCAAAAGAGGCATGCAATATAAAAATCGATCCGGTCACGAAAACCCTCATGCGATGTGATGTTCCAATGGTATTGAATCCGTTGGACAAGTATGCACTGGAAGCGGCCCTTCAATTCAAAGGGCAGTTTGATGCCCATATTTCAGTGCTCAGTATGGGTCCACCCGAGGCGGGTAACATCGTAAAGGAATGTCTGGCCCTAGGTGCTGATCGAGGTTTTTTGCTTTCCGACCGGGCTTTTGCCGGTGCTGATTCCTTTGCCACGGCCTTCACCCTGGCCAGGGGTATTGAAAAAATCGGCCCCTATGACGTGGTTTTTTGTGGAATGGCCAGCAGTGACGGCAGCACGGAATGGGTCGGACCGGAAATTGCCGTCTTCTTGAAAACACCCGTGGTTACACGGATAAAAGAGATTGTGGAATACAATGGTCAATGGTGGACGGTAAAGGCCGAACTTGAAAACGGTTACCGTCTGGTGCGGGTACAAATTCCGGCGGTTTTTACGGTGACCAGAGAGTTGAACACACCCCGAAGACTCAGCTTTTCAGGAATTATTAAAGCCAGGAAAAAGAAAATTACCCGTTGGGGAATTCAACAACTGGATGTCTCTGAAGAATCGGTAGGGTTGAAGGGTTCTCCGAGCATTGTATCGACAATTGGAACGATGGACAGCAGACGGAAGGTTGAAATCCTCGAAGGTAAACGGGAAGAAAAAGCCGAGCAACTGGTCCGGAGACTGGTTAATGCCGGTGTAATTTGAATCCTAACGCTTTATAAACAACAGGGCAGCACCCTAGACTTTTGCAACATTTGGATAAAGAAAGGATCGATACGCGCAATGGGAAAATCATGCGGACCCGTGTGGGTTATTGCCGAACAGATAGACTGCCGGATTCTTGAAGTATCGTTTCAGCTCATCGGACATGGACGAAAACTGGCGACCGTGCTGGATACCGACGTGGAAGTCATTCTTTTGGGCCATATGATGGAAGAACACCCCCGTCAATTGTTTGCGGCCGGGGGAGACCGCGTCTATCTGGGGAATGATCCGGATCTGGCCGTTTATCAACCTGAAATTTATACTGAACTTATCGAAAAACTTGCAAAAGAAAGACAGCCTGAAATCATACTTATCGGTTCCACTTCCATGGGGAGAGAGCTGGCGCCGCTGATAGCGGCAAGGCTGGATACGGGATTAACGGCTCACTGTATCGATCTGGTGATAGACAGCAATAAAGTTTTAGAGAGCAAAATACCTGCATACGGCGGACTCCTCTCAATTATCTGTCCGGACCGACGGCCCCAAATGGCAACCATCGCACCGGGGGTTTTCCCGAACCCGGAGCCGGATAAAAACAGGACAGGAGAAATTATACCCATTGAGGTCCCAAAGGAAATCCCACTGCAGATTCAAACTTTAAAAGTGGTTCGTGAAGAACCTGAAGGTATGGACCTTGAATCGGCATCCATCATCGTTGCCGGTGGTGCCGGTGCCGGCAATCCGGAGGGATGGCGCAAAATCGCCGATCTCGCAGAAGTGCTGAACGCTGCTTTGGGCGCCACCCGACCGGCCGTTGACGAAGGCTGGACTCCCCTTGAAACCATGATCGGACAGAGCGGGAAAATGGTGGGTCCGGAACTCTATATCGGCGTGGGCCTGTCGGGGGAATTGCAGCACATGATCGGCATTTCAGGTGCAAAGGTCATGGTCGCCATCAATAACGATGCCAAATCTCCGGTGTTTGAGCAGGTGGATTTCGGAATTGTTGACGACTGCCGTGAGTTTGTTCCGGTATTCATTGAAAAGATCAAAGAATACCGGGAGAAACTCAAAACCTGTTGATCTCATAAATCAGGATGCATTGGAGGGAATCCCGTTTCAACTGGGCTTCAATTCCAGGTTTTTACTAAGACGGGATATTTCCAGGCCTTTTTACCAGGGTCAAAAGCATTTTAAACCGCTTTACAGCAGTGACAGAATGGGGAATATCCGCCGGCATAACCACCACCTGTCCTTTACCGACGGTCATTTCTTTTCCGTCAATATTAACAACCGCCTCACCATCCAGGATTTGCACCATTGCATCCCCGGGTGCCGTATGCGAACTAATGCCCTCCCCCTCGTCAAATGAAAACAGCGTTAAACTTAAAGATGAATTCTGGGAAAAGGTCCGGCTCACAACGCGTCCCGTTTCATATGCAACCAATTCATCGAGGTTATGGGGTTCTGAAAACGGTATGTTCTTTATCATTACCGGTTTAGCCATAGTCCCTCCAGAGTCTTCATAAACACCTGTTTTTTCCAACCATTTTCTGATTATATTCTTCGACGGTATTCTGCCCGAACACATGACATTGCCGTCGATGATCAGGGCGGGTGTCCCCCTGACGCTGTATTCTGCGATTTGTTCAGCATCTCTAATATGCTCAAGGTCAGCGGTTAAGCCCATTTCTGATAGAACTTCCATAACCTCATTTTCAAGGCTGTTACACAGGACACAACCCGCACCAAGAACTTTAATCTCCAGCCCTTCAGGTTTTTCATCTACAACCGGCTGACCGAGAAATTTTCTAAACTCCCTCACAAACCCACGTCCGGTTTCTTTTTGAACCTTGTCAGAGATGTAATTCTTTTTTGACAGCCGGAACAATAATTCTTCAGCTACGACATCATCAGATAGCTCCGCATACAACTCTGCCATGTCCTTAAAGACTTCTTTAAGCCCCACAAAACCAACTTTGTGTTTACCGATTTTTATCTGGGTTACCTCAGAGATTGTCATGGTCTAATGATATCCATTGTTTTTTAACATTACGATAAATCCCGGCCGTAAAGGTACGGATTATTAAAACCCGTTTAAAAAGTGTGCTACAGTTCTATTTCATCCCTTTCTCTTGCAAGAAAAAGGTCTGCAAAATACTTCCGGCATTCAATTTCCATATTCGATAGAAAGGTGTCGTTATGTTCCGGGTCGTGATGAAAAAGCGCCAGTTTTTTCACCCCGGCACGTTCAGCCACTGCAATGGCTTGCTCCCAGCTGCTGTGACCCCACCCGCGCTTCACTTTCAATTCTTCAGGGGTATATTGGGCGTCATGAATGAGAAGGTCTGCATTTTCGGCGAGTGCCACCACGTTGGGATCTATTCCATCCTTATGCTCGACATCCGTACAATATACTAAAGTTTTCCCCCCTTCCTCAATACGATACCCATATGCATCGCCACGATGGCTGTGTTTGGACGCTGTAAGTTTAATACCGCTGGGGTGCTCATAGGTGGTGATATCCGGCTGCAGGAAGGTAAAATTCGCACCCATCTCTTCCAGGGGGACGGGATAGAAATCATTCTGCATTTGCGTTGAAAAAAGGCCCTCAAGGTCTTTGCCCGTCCGCTCTTTTCCACAAATGGATATGGTGAAGTTCCGCCGGGGATCGTACGCCGGCTCGAAATATGGGAAACCTTGTATATGGTCCCAATGGGTATGGGACAATATGATACTGATATTACCGAATTGTTCATGGGACCTGCTTAATAGATCACTCCCCAACTTTCGAATACCCGTACCGGCATCCAAAATAGCTACCCTGCCGGTACTAAAAGTTATTAGAATGCAGGCGGTGTTTCCGCCAAATTGAGTATAATCCAGATCGGCAACCGGCATGGTTCCCCTGGTGCCATAGAACGTAACCTTCATCTTGCTTCATCCTTTATCATAAAAATATTTCTCAATAATCATATTGAGCTCTTCTACAAGCTGTTTATCTTCTCTTCCTGCATAATCCTCATATATGGACCTTGCCATGGATTCAAACGCATCAACAAATAAAGGATCGAAATGGCTCCCCCGCCCGGCCATGACAATTTCCATGGTTTCATCATAAGAATACGCCGCCTTATACGGCCGGCGGGAACTCAACGCGTCGAAAACGTCAGCAATTGCAAAAATCCTTGCTATTTTCGGAACAACCCCGCCTTCTATGCCGCTGTCATATCCGCTCCCATCATATTTTTCGTGGTGATACCCGACGACGTCAACGGCTTCCTTGAGCCATTCAGCCTTACTTACAATATCGAGTCCATACGCCACGTGCTTTTTCATCAATTGAAATTCATCTTCCGTCAGGGGTCCGGGTTTATGCAGAATCTCATCTTCAATGCCGATCTTCCCCACATCGTGGAGGAAAGCCCCTTTTATCAGCCGCTGGATGTCATGGTTATGGAGTCCGCACTTCTCTGCAAGTTTTACGGATATTATGGTCACGCGATAATTATGAGCGTCTGTATCGCTATCTCTTTTTGCAACCGCACTCCCTAATACCTTTAGAATTTCAAGATTGGCCTCAAAAAGCCTTTCCGAAAGTGAAGAAACACGATTCAGAAGATTGATAATAACCGGATAAAGCAGCGCCGTGGTCATGATCACAACAAACATCGCCAGTAGCGCTAAATTAATCGCTCGTTTCCGGAGACTTACCAACGTGTCGAAAGATACGGCAAAAACGATTTCCCCATAGGCGGACGGTTCATTCAGACTGTTCTTGATCGGCGAGATGATTCGAACACACGGAATACCCTCCAGGTCAATGACTTCAAACTGTTGTGAATCAAAATATGGCTTTGAAGTTTCCCGACCATTTTTTCAACCGATTCGATGTGTTCATAGGTGTTGTCGCTGACTTGGGCGATACGTTTTCCATCAAGGTCATAAATACCGACCCAGACAAACATGCCGAGGTTTATAATTTGACGTTCACTCATCATTTTTATCAACTTATGCTGAATTGTTGAAGGCTTTAACTCGTTTGGATCGTCAAAAAATTCTCTGATTTGGTTATTCAACACCTTGAAACCGTTTTCAGCTCGCAACAAGATCTCTTCACCGATGTCTTTTTTTTCATACTGCCAGGCACCGAATCCGAATAGAAGCGCTATAATGCATGCGGTAACGCTGATGCGGACGACGAGTTTTTTGTGAATGGTTCGTGAATTCATGGGTGGCACTAACTATTTTACCTTAATTCAATGTAAGAAAATCGATAGGTACCGCCAAAGGACGGAAACCTAATTTTTCAATTTTGATGATCTCGTAAAAAATAACGAATTCAACTATAGATGGGACTTTTTACGACGCCATCGATTTTAAAACCGTTATTATCTCCCTCCCGAAGGCCGTCTTCTGCCAATTTTTCATTTCTTTGATGGTTCCCATGGATTTTTTATCTTCAGGATTTTTTAGGGCAATTGCAGCGATAAGCGCATTATTGCAAAGCATTCCGGAATCCATATCCAATGCCATGGCTTTTGATTCTCTCCAGGATTTAAGGACTTTTATCCGTTCCAATACTTCAGAGGGCATTGACGGCGCCGTGTTTCGAGGATACACTGGAAGTTCACCCTCAGTCATTTTTAAAGCGCAGGCCACCACCTTAATCAAATCGTTACCGTACATGGGAATCTGTCTGCCGCTCAATGCTTTGATGCCTTTTAAACGACGCAACGTTACGGGTCTGGCTGTTGTAATCTTCATAATCGAATCGTTTCCAATAATTTTGAACAACGGCTTATCTTTTTTTTCTGCAACACTTTTTCTATACTGCAACAGGGCTTCGAGTACGGCAAGGCTTCTGGCTTTGAGCCGTCCGGCACCTTTGAATTTTAAAAACAGCGGTTCTTTATCGGATAAAGCCGGTCGGACTTTGCTTAAATTATTACATTCATCAATGGCCCAGGACAATCGGTCTATTTCTTCAAGCTTATGAATCAGTATCTTGGCAAGGGGTAGAAGATAGATCACATCCTTTGAAGCATACTCGATCATCTCCTCGGGCAACGGCCTTTTGGACCAGTCTTTCTTCTGGTATTTTTTATCGATATTTATCTCGAAAAACATCTTCAATACCGCTTTCAAACCGGTCTCTTTGATCCCTAGAAATCTGCAGGCGAGCTCTGTATCAAAAAGATTGTTTATCTTAATTTTAAAATCCCGGTAAAAGCTTCGAACGTCATAATCAGCACCGTGAAAAATTTTTTTTATACCCGGATTAGAAAAAAGGGGTCTAAGGATAGAAAAATTTTTTATCTGTAACGGATCAACCACAAGCGATATTTTTTCTGAGGCCAATTGAATCAAACAGACCTTTTCTTTAAAATGATACATGGAGTCTGCTTCCAGATCAACGGCGATGGCTTTTTCTTTTTCAAGGGTGGCGACTGCTTCTTCAAGTCCGGTTGCTGTGTCTACAATCTGATAGTTGTTTCCCATTCAATTTTTCCTTGACCCAAAGGGTTATTTTTTCTAATTTAGTTTATTTTATTGCCAATAAGCGGCTTCCGGGTTCTGAAAATCGTGTTTTTTTATAAAAATTTCCAATTTTTCAGACGTGTAAAATTCAATGCAAAAAAAAATAGCGTTTGACGCCGCTAATTTTGCCAAAAATTAAAAAGTTTTTTGTAGGCTTTCACGGTTTCAGGGGGTCAAAGTTCCATTCTTGTACCGGGACTGTATTTGGGATGCGTATTTACGAGAAAAGCGTCAGTTTCGTCAGCCCTAATCCAAAATTTGAAGCTAAATTGTCAATTAGCTGGAAAAATGAACATTTGTAACGAGGACTTCGGATCTTCATGCCTTCTTTGTCCTGAACCCTGAACCCTGAACCTTGAACCTGTGAACGGTTACAAATTTTTTACATAATAATTTAAATATTGTTTCGAATTTCCGGATAATCCGGGTTAGGTGATAATACAATGGTTAATATAACATTTCCTGATGGTAATATAAAGGGTTTTGAAAACAATCCCACGGGGTTTGATGTGGCCATGAGCATCTCGGAAGGTCTTGCACGAAATTGCGTTGCCATGGAGATGGATTCAAAGCTTATGGATTTAAACACAACAATTACCCAAGATTCCCGAGTCAGGCTGATCACGACCAAAGACCCGGAAGCATTGAAAATCCTCCGCCACAGTGCAGCCCATGTCATGGCCCAGGCGATTTTGCATCTTTACAAAGATGCCAAGTTGACCATCGGACCGGCGGTTGAAAACGGATTTTATTACGACATAGACATGCCGCCGCTTTCGGAAGATGATTTTGCAAAAATTGAAGCTGAAATGAAGAAAGCCATTAAGGGCAAAGTCCCCTTTCGACGGCGTGTCGTCTCAAAATCCGAAGCACTGGAATTTTACAAAGATGAGCCGTACAAGCTCGAAATGATTAATGAACTGGAAGATGTGGACATATCCTTTTATGAACACGATGATTTTACGGATTTATGCCTCGGCCCCCATCTTCCCCATACCGGTTTTATTAAAGCCGTAAAGCTTATGAAAGTTTCAGGCGCATACTGGCGTGCCGACCAGACAAAGGCACAGCTTCAGAGAATATACGGCACGGCATTTTTCACCAAGAAAGAACTGAATAAATATCTCTATTTCCTTGAGGAGGCCAAAAAAAGAAATCACCGCAAAATCGGTATCGCCCTGGATCTTTTCAGCTTTCACGATGAAGCACCGGGGATGCCCTTTTTTCATGCCAAAGGAATGGTGATCTGGAACGCCCTTTTGGAATACTGGAGAGAGGAACACCGGGTTGCCGGATATGTGGAGACCAAAACGCCGATTCTACTTCACCGATCGTTATGGGAAAGAAGCGGCCACTGGGAGAATTACCGGGAAAACATGTATTTCACCACCATCGACGACAATGCGAATGCAATAAAGCCGATGAACTGCCCGGGGGGAATGTTGATGTATAAAACAAAACGCCATTCCTACAAGAACCTTCCCATCCGGGCAGCCGAAATCGGGTTGGTCCATCGTCATGAGCTTTCCGGAGTTTTATCCGGGCTTTTCCGTGTCCGGGCATTTCACCAGGACGACGCGCACATTTTTATGACCCCCGAGCAGATTCAAGATGAAATTCTGGGTGTGTTGCGACTGGAAGAACGTATTTACAAAACCTTTGGCCTCGGATTTAATCTTGAGCTGTCCACACGCCCGGAAAAATCCATCGGCACCGATACCCAGTGGGAAGTGGCTACCAAAGGTCTGGAATCAGCCCTTGAAACTTATGGCAAACCATACAAGATTAATGAAGGCGACGGCGCTTTCTACGGGCCCAAGATCGACTTCCATATCAAAGATGCCCTGGCCCGGACCTGGCAATGCGGAACGGTTCAACTGGATATGTCATTGACTGAGAGATTCGACCTTTTCTATATCGACAAGGATAACGAAAAGCGTCGCCCCATAATGATTCACAGGACGGTCTTCGGCTCAATAGAACGATTCTTCGGTATTCTCATCGAACATTTTGCAGGGAAATTTCCCCTGTGGATGGCCCCTGTCCAGGCCGTTATCCTCCCCATTAACGATGATTTTGCACCCTATGCAAACGATATAAGGAAAAAGCTTGAAGCCGCCGGAGTTCGCACAGAAATTGACAGCCGAACCGAAAGCCTGAATAAAAAAGTTCGAAATGCACAGCTGGAAAAAATTCCCCTGATCCTGACGGTTGGCAAAAAAGAAAAAGAATCCGGAAACCTTTCCGTCAGAACCCTTGACGGTAAAGTCAGGTTCGGGATTACCCACCAAGCATTTTTAGACACGGTCCTTTCCCACATCAGCCAAAGAAAGCTCGACCTTGAAATCTTCTGACCGGTGCGGTAAACACCTGATGGTTGCAAGGGTCGAGGCTGCCTAAGTACAGAACGGAAACGAAATTGCGCTTATCCAATAGGAAATAACCTTTTTTAACATGAAAATTTCCGGTAGCACGAATGCGGGAATTACATCCCACAAAATCAAATGGTGCGATCTGTGTTGTGAAGATGCCGACTTTGCAAAACTCGACGCCCTGGACGGCGCCTGCCGCACCTTTCAGTCACTCTGGTGCAAAAATCTTAAAAAACATGTCACCAAAAACGCCCCCTGTGAAGTGTTGTTCGGGAAAAGACGACCCACAACCGGGTTTTAAAGCAGGGATCAGAGGTCAGGTTTCAGGGATCCGGGATCAGGTATCAGGGGTCAGGAAGCAAAAAAATATAAAAACTCAGATTATCGTTCGATCTGCCGACAAAACAGCCAATATTAAGTTGAAAAAATTACACAATTTTATCATTTACTGGTTTCCGATTCTCGTTTACTGTCTTTTGATTTATATTCAGTCTTCCCATCCCTCTCCCCAAAGTATTCCGGACTGGCCGTTTATCGATAAGTTACTCCATTTCGCATGCTATGCCCTTCTGGGCGCCCTTTTTTTAAGGGCTTTCAAAACAACGCCAATAAAACACAATTTAAAGCTTGTGTTGATCCTCAGCGTGCTTCTATCTTCGCTTTACGGAATCAGCGATGAAATCCATCAGCATTTTGTTCCATTTAGAACCGCTGATGGGATGGATGCTCTGTCAGACATTCTGGGGAGTATCGCAGGGGTTTATATCTATCAAACAATTAAACATAAATACAGCCCTGAACCCACAGTAAAATGAAGAAATATAAAACAATAGCTTAGCACCTGAACCGGTGACATTGTGGGCGTTCTTACTGTGAACCGAGGAAACTTTCAGGCCCTTTTATTTTTAGATAAAAAACCCCTGCCAGTATGACTGACAAGGGCGATGGGCTTTGATAAATCGACAAAACCTTTTAACTTAATGAAAAACTTTATTCTTATCTGACATTTTCAACCCTAAAGCTAACAGGATTTTTCGTTTTGTTCCCATTCTGCTTGGTTTCCCCTGCTCTATCCGGGTCAGGGTGATTGACGATATATTTGCCTTTCTGGCAAGTTCGGTCTTGCTAATCATTAAAGATTCTCTAATTTCTTTTAAGGAGTTTGTATTCATTTTATTCCACCTCGACCCAATTCAGATCAATCTTGTAATCTTTGGCTAAAATATTTTTTTAATCAGAGCTTAAAATTAAAAATTAGTCCAAAATTATGATATGTCAAGGAGTTGACCGGGAAAAGTCCAAATGGACACACTATAATATATCTCATGTTGTTTACGATCATTTAGGGTGATACAGGAGGGCCATTATGGAATTAAAAATTACCTACACGCACTTTGACATCAGAAAAGTGGATATTTATGATGAACTTGAGGCGGATTTAAAAGCATGCCTTGGAAAAAACGGATTTGAACTGACAGATGATAATTTCGACTTTGACAGCGGACAGAGAACCTTGAGCTTTATAAATAAAAAATGGCTATCTAAATTCAAAGAAGACGATTAACCATCGATCCGGCGAGGGGATCAGCCGTTAGAGGGAACCATCGTTTTGCAAAATTTGATCGGTATATAATCGATTTTATTTGTTATTGAAAAGTTTTTATACGGCAGATTCAAACATAGCCATCATCTTTTCCTGCATTTTTTGGGCCACTTCCATTCTATCATGCCCCTGCCGCAAACGTTCTCCTAATAACTTACCTGCATTAACCGCTGTGGCCATTACCTCTGGCTGCCTGGTTACATCCGGTATGATATCTTCTGTAATTTTAACGCCTTCACCATGAAGCAAATTCGGGATTCCAACCTTGCAAGTTTCACCGTAGCCGCAAGTAAAACAGGATGCGGCCCCTTGACCTGAGACTTTGGTTACTGTTTCAATAAAGTTGTAAAGAAAGAATTTTTCTATCTCATCGGCTGGAAACTGCCCTGAGGTTCCCCCCACACCCACCGCAGCGCCCAGCTTCCCCCACAGGGTGTTTCCTTCCTGATGCCTGAACTGAAACCAGCGTTCAAGAAAGGCGTGGGTTGCCGCGTTAAACGTAGAATAATAATTGGGTGCACCAATGACATAAGCATCCGCTTCAACAATTTTATCCCGCAACTCGGCCAAATCGTCTTCCACCTTGCACACGTTGTCCTTCACGCAGCCTAAACAGGCTATGCATCCGGCGATTTTCCTGCCCTTTAGCGAAATAAGATCGTAATCAAAGCCGGTATTTTCAAGGACGGTTTGTACCAATTTGTAAACACCTGATCGTTCCTTTTTCCGCGGACTTCCTGAAATTCCGAGTATTTTCATTTTTCCTCCTGATATTGTGTATGATTTCACTTACCATAAGCACAACCTGAAGCCATTTCTTGCCGATTACATATATCCCATAATTTTTCCCAAAAAGCAAAAAGGCAAACCTCTGAAAATGGATTTGTCTTGATGAAAAAAAGGCAGGGCCATTTCTGACCCTGCTTTATTTTTTGTAGACAATTAAAATTCTATATCCGCATTTAGATTCTTACTAAAAGACAATTTAAGGAGAGGGGGGGGGGAATAGTAATAAGGCCCAGATCTGCTTCCCCATCAAAAAAATCTTTCTGATATACAGGCTCTTGCCAATCTGTTCCAGGGTTATCATTTGGATCCATATCAATCTCAATTATATAATACTGATCGGGAACAAGCCAAAATATGGTAAATTTTTCTGGAACTATAGTCTTTTCAACGGTAACTTTTGTATATATTTCACCATTAGCCAACACAGTAATAATTGCTGCATCAGTGTTGAAATTGATAAAAGATTGATCATCAATAACCCCTGTAATCGTAGCAGCCTCTGAGGCCTCAACGATGTGTAACACTGGTTTGAGTTTGTATGAAGGTGTTCCAAATGGGTCAGTTACTACAAGCGATCGGCTTAAATCAAAATCTATAACGATGTCTGCTGCTGATTGATCTACTTCCACGATAAAGTTCTTGTCGGTCTTCAAATGCTCCGAAGGAATTTCAACATCGCACACCTTCTCATTATCAAATTTAATCGTTGCACTTTCTATTACAAGTCGTATCTGGGTGTACTTTCCATATTCAAGTAAGACGGGGGGAACTAATTCTGTTGTCTTGCCATCAGAGAATTGCAGCAAGTCAATAGTGTTATAGGGAAGGTCTCCGGTCAGAGGCAATGATATCCAACCACCCCCCGATTTATGGACCAGGACCTCTGTAAATGTTACCCATAAATTGGTAACCCCATCCGGCAGCAATGGCTTGGCATCGGTGATAGACATTGATACTTCACCAGATCCGGTAGAGTCTCCGCCACCACCACCACAGGCAGTGATCATAAGGAATGAAGATACAATTAAAAGGAAAATAAGGATCATCTCCAAAAGAGTTGATGATTTTGAAAGGATTCAAGGAATCGAGTGATCCTCCACAGAACAGGCGGATAAAAATGCTTAAGAATTGCAGAAATCTGAAAGTTAGAAAAAAGTCGTACAGACTCTGTTTGCGAATTGGAAACGCAGATATTATTAGCAGGGGATTTAGATTTAATTGAAAAAGGTGAATTGGGTTCACTAAAAAAAGATATCGCAGAAATCGAAAGAATGTTAAAGGCGCTGATAAAGTCTTTAAAAAACAAACTCTTGAATCCTTGACCCCTTGGACCCTCTTCTCCAACTAAATTGGAGAAGACCCTAAAAAGAATAGGATTTATTTAATCTGAATTTTTTCAGAAAAAACCTATTTAGTGCCCATACACGAATCCAAAATGAACATAATGTGTGTCCAATACAAAAATGAGGATTCTTGTTCAAGCTCAAGGCATGCGAAAAATTTTTACTCCAGGTGCCCCGCAGGAAATGCCCTTGGGGTGCATATAGTTGATATTCCGAGGATAACCCAGAGATCGGGCAAAAAGACCGTTTCTGGATGGACACTATTTAAAACGTGTAGGAAACTTTTAGATAGACAACATTAGCTGTATAGTCTCTTGGGAGAGTGCCCATGAGATAAGCACCGTTAAAGTTACCACTTGAATCTGTTGGAACATTCGTAAATCCTTGCGTGTTAAAATCGTCATAATCGAATTTCTCCCGGTAGTATCCAAGGGTAAAACGCCAGTGTTTCGAAGCCCTGTATTCGAACTTCGTTTGTAAGATCTGTAGCGTTGTATCATCCACTGTATTGAATTCTGATGTTGCAACCGCAGGGGTGAAAAAGTCGATTGTGCCGTCAACGTTTGAATAGGAGTATGAAACATCGAAATCGAGTTTGTCGGGAATCAGTGAAAGTTTTATCCCTGCACCAAGGGTGTTTACCACGTCCTTGGTTTTAGCAAACCAGTCAGTGACTACTGTTGGCTGGGCGGGAACTTCACCTCGGTCCTTCTGCCGGGCTTCATAGTATTCATAGTTGTAAAATGTGTGGAAATTCAATCTATCGGTGGGTGAATAATCAACGTCGAGTGAGAAGATGTGGTGCTTGTCATCGAGAAGTCCAAAGGGTGAGTCACCGAATTCATCTTTGCCATAAATAAAAGAAGTACTCACCGTGAGAAGCTCCGTGGGATATACAGTGGCAATAAAGTTTAGTCTGTCCCTGGACATATCCGCCTGGGTATATTTTCTGAGACCGGGCAACTGTTGAAGATCTTCCCCGGCTTCAAGGTAAACATCGAAGTTATAATTACTGATGTCTCTTTCCGTTCTTTTATAAGACAGTTTCAAATTCATCCATGAAAAAGCTTTCATATCAATCGCGGACCCAAATATATGATCTACCAGCTTATCTACTTCTCTGTTTGTTTGATCTGTCTGTTCAAAGGTGTAATCCAGATTGAGTCTCGTTTTTTTGGAAATATTGAAACCCAGCTCCGCTCCTGCCGTTGTTTTTTTATAACTGGTGGGGAGATTCACGATGGGATTGTCAACCCAGAAGTCATCAGCGTCTACAAAACCAGGAAAACGTATTTGTTCGGTATCGTTATCATATTCGAAGTATCGATACTTACCCTTGATGTGCATGAAGTCGAAAGGTTTTGATGTGAGCAGGACATGGTATAAGGAGGTGTTCACTTTGGCATCGACATTGTTTACAGGAAGGTTTCCGGAATCGAAAGCATCAAAAGGCGCATTGTCGAAGGCTCCGGTTGTGATGGCGGTGTTTGTTGTGTAAGGAACCAGTTCATCATCCTGCCTCATCCATCCCCATGCAGCATTGGCGGAAACCCGGCTATTGAGGGGAAGATCCAGATATGAACCTGAAAATGATATATTGTGATAATAGTTGTCCGGTGCAAGGTCTATCAATCCCTTTGATGGTTCGAAAACGGCATCAGTTGCCCTGAAAGGGTTATCGAATGTGAGTGTGCCGGTATTGTTATTGAACTTGGAAAAATAATAACTCGCGTTCAAATAGAATGTCTTTGCGATATACTCACCTATAAACTTCATATTGGTTGTATCAAAGTCTATGGGTTCGGGTATTTCTATGGTATTATCAAGTCCGAACGAACCAAAAAATGGTCGGGTGCCTTCCTTGTTTTCCCTGCTGAACTCAAGCCGGAAGCGAAATGGATCAAGGAGTGCAAGATCTGCATTCACCGCCACCTTTTTTCTCTTTAGCCCGATTTCTATACCCGATGAATTCGCCGAAAGAGTATTTAACCGGTCAGCCTGATCGGCAAAAGGTACATTCTGTTTGGTGCCGTTTAAAATAAGATTGCCGCTTCCGGTTCCAAGATAGATCGATTTGGCGGCTTCCGAAAATCTGTGGGGAATCTCGTCATAGCTTGCATCTATTTTAAATTTATCGTATTGGTCTACCATGAAATTATAGTACTGGTCGTCCCTACCGATATTCTTTCCGGTGAATGTTGAAATTGATTTATCTTTTTTTTCATATTTAATCTTTACATCTCCATAAACCGGTGTGGAGAGGTCCCTATATTCTTCTGCCTTCGATGAGTCACCGTCTATATCCGTATTTCTGAAAACAATACCGGCGTTACCTGAGAAAGTACTAGGGGGCTTCTTTCCAGCCTTTTCTTTAGCTTCCAGGGTGTCGAAAGCAACGTTACAATCTTTGGCCGTGCCCACTAGATACCCGCCTCCAAGTTCATCAGGCAGTTTTATATACGTCAAGTGGCTTGAAGCTCCCGATGGCGGGTGTTTGATAACATAGATGCCCGGCATTTTTTTAAGCGTTTCAAGCTGACTAGAATCAATCTCGACCACCTTACCGGAATCAAGCGTCACGGAAGCCGCCATGGATATTGATGGTATAAATATGATGAGTAGAAATCCTATCACTTTAAAAAGAATGATCTTGTCTCGAGGTTTGTACATTTTATGGCCTCCTCAAACACGGGATTGTCTGAATTGTGACAAATTTGGTTTCTGTTATCATGGAAAAATAGTGATAGGCCACCTCGAATAGCCTGTTAATACTGTGTTTCCCATTATTATCTATCTCATTAAACTTTTTCCAGAGGGATGGTTGCTTCCGTGGATCTGAACATGGCAATTCAGACACGCACGATAAAACCCCCTGTTATTTAACACACGATATACCGGTTGACCCGCCTCATCTGCTCTTCTCGCTTGCAGCTGGCTAGCGTGCCCAAAATTAGAATGACATCTCTGACAAAGGTACGGCATCTTTGCCTTTAAAAGTGGCGTTCGGGCAGAACCGTGCGGTGTGTGGCAGCTGATGCAGCTTTCCACTGCAGGGGGATGATCCCATAAAAACGGCCCCCTCAAATCGGCATGACACTCGAAGCACTTCAGGTTTGGATTTTGGGCATCTATGAGTTTATCCGCAATGGTTCCATGAGAATTGTGGCAATCCGAGCATTTCATTTTTTTTTCTCGAATGGGGTGATGTGATTGTCTCATTAATTGAGCCTTTATCTCCAAATGACATGAGGTACACACCTGAATTTGCGTAGGTTGAGAAAGTCCTTTAGGGTTTTCTTTGTGAGGGTTGTGGCAGTTAGAGCAGGATAGCCCTCTGTTTTCATGGGTACTGCCGTGCCATAGAAACAATTTGCGTTTCGTGTGACAGCCTAGACAACTGGCGTTCTTCGTTTCGGGCGGAATGTCTGATTTTGGATTTAGGGCGATAATATCACTGTTTTTTTCTCCTTCTTCAGCTTTTTCAACATGGATAGCACCCGGACCATGACAGGACTCGCACCCATACTTTGCTCCCGGGGTTCTCGAATCAGCTTCAACGGCATGATAGTTCCTCATGTAGCTTTCGTAATAGTCTTCATGACATTCCATGCAGGCTTCAGATCCGACATATCCTTCATTTTGCTCACCACCTTGAGCAATAGTTGTCAGCAGGACCATAAAAACAATTGTAGATAAAAGGATGAGCTTTTTGAACATTAAAGACACCTTTTTATACGAAGTTTTCTTTTTTTTATATATAGGCAAAAGACCACCATGGTAACACTTATAACCTGAATTATGCGGAAGTCGTTCCTAAAAAGCTTTCCCGCACACCCGTTTGCCCATTTTCGATGGGCTTTCCCCTGCCCATCGCAGGAAACTGGACCAGAACCTTCCAAAATAGCCTCGCTCCAGTCCCAAGTCCTGCCTGAACCATTTTTTCCATGATTTTTATAAATACCTCTCCTGTCGGAATTTCGCAAACCATTTTTCTGGTCATGCGTCCTCAATGCTGCCAATCGGGTACCGCCCGGTAATGGTGCCGCAATGGAAACCCAGACGCAATATGCACGTACCAGTATCTGGCGCGATAGACGATCCGTGCTCCAGCTTTGATCAACCTCATGATGATCCATTCGATGGATCGGCGTGCTTTTTCACTTCGCATATAGAAACGACGGATTAAGTGGAGCAGATTATAGGCGAAAAACCCCATTTTCAGCCGAGCTTCGTTCGCCGCGAACCGGTGGCAGCTTGTCTTGTCCCAGCGCAGCGTGTTTTTGCCTTCCTTGATCCGGTTTTCAACATCGCCCCGTAGCCAGAAAAGCTTGAATCTACAACTTGATTGATATTTCTTTTATATCAAATTGTTGTCGGCTTTTCGAACTTTTTTTTGCTCACCTTGCGGAATAATCCAGGTTATACGAAGTTTTCTTTTCTTTATCCCTAAAAAAAAGACCGCTACAGTCGCACCTATAAACAGTAACGATGAGACTGCCATGAACAGCATGGCGACGGGTCCAAATCTCAGGGCAACCCAGCTTAAACCTACGAGGGGCAGCAGACTCCAGCGTACCAATACCCGAAGGGCGTCGCTTTTTGCAATGAAGTCTGCCAGAGGTGGTGAGTAGGCATAGTAGAGCCTTACGAAGGTCTTTCCGGCCGGGTGTGCCAGAAGAACACGGTCACGAAATTTCCGAAGTAATTTTACATGAGGCTCCATTAAAGAGCCGTACGCCGCCGTTGCGACAAAACAACCGCTGCTTCCGCCCCAGTCGCCGGCGGTTGTGGTGACAGAGGTAGAGCTGGAACCGGAAGAAGTTCCTAAACCCGAAGGATCTACGATCACACCGTTGGCTTCATTGTCATCATCGCCTAATCCGCCATCGGTCAGGGTAAGGGTGACCTCGTCTCTGGTATCGTTGAAGACGGCATTAGCACTATAGTCGATCCATCCATTAGAGCTGCTGTATTTGTACCATTTATAACCATCCGGTGCCGGGGTTGGCAGATAAACCGTGACGCTTGTTGTGGCACCGGGCGAAGCGACCTTGATCTGTATATCAATCAATCCGAGGATCAAGTCTTCGGGTTTATCCGGAGTAACCGTGATGGAGGACGGATCAATTGTATCAAGAACAGTGAAAACACCACCGTTGTTTTCAATGATGCCGATGGGATCTCCTGAAAACGTTGTCGTCGTAAGTACATTGTCCGGGAAACCGGTTATACCGTTGTCATTTACTGTCACAGAAACTGTGCTACTGGTCTGAAGGCTTCCGACATCTTCAACGGTTAAATTGAAGGCCAGTATCGTTCCAGCGATGTCAACTGGCGGAGAGACAAACGTCGGCTGCATTGCCGTAGAATCTGAGAGCGTTACCGAAGGACCGCCGGTCTGAGTCCAGAGATAAGAAATGACGCCGGATTCGGGATCGGTTGATTTGGAGCCATCAAGGGTGACAGTAACAGATTCGATTATTGTTTGATCCGAACCGGCATCAGCCGTGGGCGATTCATTTGCCCAGGTTTCATTTACAGAGGTAAATGTGACGATATCCGGAATACTGTCCACTGTACCGTCATTGACAATCAACTCCACTTCGTATGTCCCGGTCAAATCAACATAAAAAGTTGGGCTGACGGATGAAGGGTCAGACAGTGTCGCACTGCTTCCCATTGGAGTTGAAGTAAGCGACCAGTAATAGGTCAAGGTTTCACCATCTGGGTCTCCGGAACCACTGCCGTTCAATAGAATCGTACTGTTCACTGAAACCACTTGGCCGATACCGGCATCAGCTATCGGAGCATTGTTTGTGGCAGTCGGCACACTGAATGGATCCCCCGGATAGGTTCCGGCAACAATTTCATCAATATTGGTGAAACCATCGTTATCTGAGTCCAGATTTTCAATACCAAAGAAATCCTCTCCCCAACTTTTCCAATCTGAACCATAGGAATTACGATCCCATTGGCCGCTGTGGCAAACGTTGCAGTCACCAATTAAACTCGAATCAGGGTATAGTTGATCAAAAGAAGGCTGATATGTTGATTTAGCATGGGCCACACCTGGAATTACGGCTGGCGCGGTCAACAATATAAATATAAAGATTCTGACAAATTTTCCCATTGTTTCCTCCGTAGAGCTGTTTGATTTGGCTGGATCAAAATAATTGAAGCTCATCCAAATAAGTTGCAACGAGCTTTAAATTCACATAGAGCTTGCCATGATACTGCAAATCAGATGCCACAATCCCTGATAGAGCATAACATATTGGAAAATAAGATAATAATGAAAATAAAAGACGATTGCATTTAGGGGCAAAGGGTACAATGAGTTACGAATTCGTTCTTTGATGTTCAAAAATGTAATCGAACTGATTGGATGTCTGAGTTGGAAGCGGGCAAAGGGATCAAGTCCGCCTTTGACCCTTATAAATACTGTCGATTATGTTCCCTATCTGTTTTTGTATGTGTCCAGAGGGTGCGCGCCCCCCTTTACTTAGGCGTCTACGTGTCTGGTCATTTCAATGACTTAGCAGGGTGGACAATCTGGAACTTTATGCAGTTATCCTTATACCTTAAGGAATGTTGTTGAATTAGTGCTGTTGGTATGATATTTATCTTTTAGAAATAACGATTCAAATTAACATCGACTTAAACACGAAGGAAGGTGAAAAAATGCAGAACTTAGAGTGGGAAGTTAAAGGCGATAAACTGATCATTGAGATAGATTTGACAAAGGACTTCGGACCCTCTAAATCCGGTAAAACAATAACAATCGCCAGCACACGGGGCAACCAGAAGATCGAGGGTACCAATGCCATAATCGGCTTGAACGTTTACAAATATCCTGAAGACGCATAACACCCCAGAGGTTATCTTACTTAACCCCGATGCAAAGTATCGAGGATTTTTTTTGATTAAATGAAAAACCGATTCACACGATTGATGCTGATGGGAGTGCTGGTTCTGTTTTTAGCGGCAGCACACGATACGGCTTGTGCGACCGATGATTTTCAGCCGCTGATCGGTCGGTGGCAGCGCACCGACGGCGGTTATGTCATCGAGATCCTCAGCATTGCGCCGGACGGCACAATGGCGACCCGATATTTTAACCCTCGCCCCATCAATGTAGAAAAAGCCCAAGCATCTACCCACAAGGAGCAAATCAAGGTCGAAGTGAAGCTGCGCGACGTCGGGTATCCCGGCTCCGCCTACACCCTGATTTATTCAGCGGATAAAGATACCCTTTTGGGATACTATTATCACGCGGTTTCCGATCAGTATTTTGACGTGTTATTTGTTCGAATGAAGTGAAAGGGGATGCTTTTAAAATAGGTTCTTCTCTAATTTGTGGGATAGTGGAACCCTTTAACCTCAATGGTGCCGACTTCCTCGCAAGGTATCTCATCATTAACCAAGGCCCACGAAGTATGCGATATATATATATCACCTGGTTGACAGGCCTTTTCCAATCGAGCAGCAAGATTTGTGTTCAGACCGATGGCTGAATATTCCATAAATCCATCGGAACCATAATTGCCCACATTGGCCATACCCGTATGAATGCCGCATCGGATTTCGAAGGGGAATTGGATACCCTGGTTCCACCATTTCTCTTGAAGGGTTTTCATCTTCATTTGCATCTCCAACGCCATGCGTAAACACGCTAAAGCATCTCCTCGCTCACCCTTGAATATTTTTTCAGTTACATTCGGATCAATGTATTTTGAGATTTGTTCTTGGACTTCTTTGAATCTCTTGTTGGTTTCTTCCAAAGCGTTCGACTTCGTGGTGAGTTTGTAACGAATGAAGAAGCCGATCACTTGTCTATGATGAATTCAGTGGTTTATTCTCAATCTATGAACTATGAACTTATTACTCGGACCTGGGCAAATTGTCGGTGACCGTCAGGCGAACCATGGAAACCAAATCCACTCTGTTTTGCACCGACCCAGGGGGCATTACCACCACCAACACCTTGGTTGATCCCGACCATTCCGGCTTCAATTTGATCGGCAACACTTTGAGCATGCCTTTGTCCGAATACAACTGCACCGAGTCCATAAACAGAGTTGTTGGCTCTTTGGACAGCCTCTTCAAGGTTGGTGTATCGGCTCATAGCCACAACAGGACCAAAGGTTTCTTCCTGTTCCATGATCATTTCCGGGGTGAGATCCGCAATGACTGTTGGCTGGATATACCGTTCTCGTTGCTGAGAGCCTCCAAGAAGGATTCTTGCACCTTTGGACTCAGCATCCCTGATATGGTCTATTATCATGGCGTGTTGATCTGAGTTGATGATGGGGCCAATGTTCACACCAGGCATATTCCAGGGGCCTGTTTTATATCTGGATGCCAATTCCACAACCTGTTTTTCGAAGGTATCCGCAATCTTTTTATCCACATAAATCCTTTCTGTGGATGTGCACATTTGACCCGCGTTTTCAAATGAGCTTGCAACGGCAAAACGGGCTGCTGCTGAGATGTCAGCATCTTCCAAAACGATCATAGGATCGTTCCCACCCAACTCCATGACTAGGCGTTTCAATCCACCTGCTGCCCGGGCCATGATATCTTTTCCCACCGCCTGGGAGCCGGTAAATGCAATCAGGTTGACCTGACTTTCCACCAATGCTTTTCCCTGATCCCCGTCACCACGAATTATCTGCAGGACACCCTCCGGCAGTTTCCGGTTCAGGATTTTTACAAAGGCATCAGCAACAAGAGGGGTTTCTTCCGAGGGTTTGAATACGACTGCATTTCCTGCAACCAATGCCGGCACAATGAGATTATTTGCCATGGCCAAGGGATAGTTCCATGGCGATATGACCGCAGCAACCCCCAAGGGTCTGTATTCGATAATAGTTCCATTTCCGGCTTGTTTGGGCCGAAAGGCTTCCCTTGCTTCTTTAGCGATATATGGTCCGCCGAACACTGTCCCGTTCACTTCTCCAGAGGACCGTTGAATGTCTTTCCCCATTTCCCTGCTGAGTAGTTCAGCCAGTTCATTGATTCGGGGTTCTGCCTGTGCATAGGCCTGTTGAATGATTTTCAAACGCTCGTCCAGTCCAAGTATTTTCCAGGTTTCGGCAGCCTTTTTGGCCTTTTTAACCACCCCTGGAATCTGTTCTATCGCTGTGACCCGGACTTGCCCCAACCGCTCGCCGTTACTGGGGTCATACGATATCATTGTGTTTTCCATATTCACTACCTCCTATATGTCTAACTAAAACTTTTTCATCAAAAGACTTTAGATAAATTGTTTCATGATCTTATCCGTGAACTCGTCTACTGAATCTACCGTAACGCCATATCTTGTTCGAACTACTTCTACGTGCTCCATCAATTCTGGATTGTTAAGGTCATCTAATTTAGAAAAAATACCTGTCCGCCTCCCCACCCTGTAAATCATCTGCTTTTCCGGCGTCATGGCCAGAAGTTTCTTAATCGGATTGGTCATGGCAGATTTGTCTTGGGGCAGGGTACCTTCCACCTCCTGGAAAAGGTTGAGGATGTGATCGCTTTTTATGGTACTGGTAATACCTTCCAACTTCTCAAGAAAAAGCAAAAGCTCTTGAGCGGTTTCCATATCATTGGGCTTGGTAAATGTCCCTTCCCGAACATCCTTGGATAGATCACTGAGCTCCGGAACTGCGAGGGTTCTGATTCTGATAAAGTCTGGATTGATCTGATTCAATGCATCTGCCGTTTCAAAAGCATTGACCTGAGAATTCACAGTGCCGCCCAGGCCGGGCATGAAGTATTCGGATAGTTCTATTCCTGCCCGTTTAACTCGTTGACCTGCTTTGATATGGGTCTTTTTATCAACCCCTTTTTTAACAAAATCCAGAACGTCATCAGCGGCAGATTCCATACCGATATGAATTCTGTTCAGGCCGGATGCAGCAAACCGGGCCATATCCTCATCACTGATACGGACAATGGTGTGTGACCGGGCATATGAGGTGATTCGTTCCATCTCAGGAAATCGTTCTTTTATATAATCCAGGATCTCCACCAGGTCGTCGGGTTTTATGATCAGGGTGTTGGCATCTTGGAGAAAAATTGATTTCATACCTCCCCTGTACCAGTTAAGGGCTGCCTGGAATGCCGCCTGTTCTTCACTGGTTGTTCCGGTAAGAAGATTTGCGAAACGCTGAGGTCCCACGGCATTTTTCGAATCCAAAGTGGTGCGGATCTGGTCGATGTATTTGCGGATCATGTCAATGTCCAGCTTGACATGGGGTACCGGTCGTTTGCTGAATTTTTTACCCTTGTAGAGACCACAGAATTTGCATTGGTTCCACGGACAGTTTCTTGTAATCCTGAGCATCAGGCTGCTGGCTTCGCTGGGCGGCCTAATGGGGCCTGTTTCGAAACCCTGGTAACATTCTGTTTTATTCATGTGTTCTTCTCATAGTAAACAATCTGCCTATCAATAGGTAGATGCCATGGGTAAAAAATTTTAAGTTTCCCAGCCGTTAATAACGACCTCTGTAGCTGTCTTGAATGCCTCAACCCCTCCCTTGACCCGTGCGGCAATCTGCGCACCTACAAGAAAGGAGAAAAATGAATAGGCAGCCTCTTCATCTGTACCCTTAAAGGAGAGGGCGCCTTCTTCACGTCCCTGCCTGAAAGCTTCTGAAAAGATATCCACGGTTCCCTGCAGGGTTTTTTCAAGAATCCGGCATGAGGTGGGTTCAAGGGTGTTCATATCAGAGCTGATAGTTCCCACCAGGCAGAGTTTGCCTGTCGTTACCCCTTCTTCAAAGACGCCGGCAAGCTTTCTCAGCTTTTCAGGGGCGCTGCCGTCGTCATCAACGATGGTCTGGTAGTTACATCTATAAATAGTATCGCATCGTGAGAGCAGGGCAATCACCATATCTTTTTTCTGGGGAAAATGGTGGTGGATACTTGCTTTACGGATGCCTACTGCATCGCTGATATGCTTATAACTCATTGCGTTAAGGCCAACCCGTTGAATCAGGTCTTCTGCTACATCCAATATATTCGTCTTTGTATCATTCATGCACGCAACCTACCAGAAGGTAGGTTGCGTGTCAACATAAAAATCGCCTTTTTAAGGTATGGTTATTACTTAATCATCGATATTGTTTTTAAATCCCAATAAAACTCTGTAAGAACCTGGCGTGCCTTCCCGCGTCTTCCTGGATCTAAACTAGGCGGGGTGTAAGTAACGCGTCCGTAATGTCGGGCATGACGAACTTGCCGCCCTTGATTGCTACCGCCTCAACCCATGGCTGGGCTTCGTTGACGGTGTAGATTCTGCCATTGATGTAAATGATGTCAGCTAACTCTCCGGTTGAAGATTGCTTATCCGCTTTTTTTCAGGAAGAGGGTTGAATATCACCGGGGGATTTAAAAAAGAAAATCAAAACCCCGTGAGGAACCAGACAGCCTCAGAGGGCGGTAAGGGAGCACATTATGGGGAAAACAATTTAAAGACCCCATAATGAAAAAGTAACATTATCATGAACAATTTCTGTGGCATAACCTATTAGGGCAACGGCAATGAATGAAAGAGACATAAAACCGGCGACAATTATGATTAAGCTATTTATTGTTTTCATAGTTGCACCTCCTTTATGCTTTGAAGTGCTTCATTTTTATAAAAGAAATGACTTATAACCTATCATAAGAATAATGCCACATTGTGGCATGTCAAGATGTTGTTAAATTACCCACGGGATAGGCGCTGCAGGCCGAAAATATCAAAATATTACGAACATTAAATCATCCATTCAACAGTCTTACTTAAAAAACACATCTCACCATATTTTTACAGCCACAGTGTCAGACCTTCGGGCATGGAGAGTGATGGCGCCATTGTGGCAGGTTGCGCGGCATACCCCACAACCGTAACATTGGCGAACGTCTATCTCCACTTTCTTATTCGCCACGGTATAACGGATTGCCCCGAAATGGCATTGCCGCATGCAATTCCTGCACCCATTGCAGGTGTCGAAATCCACCCGCCCGACATACTCGCCCCGAAACATTACTTGGTAGTAGCTGCGTGAATAAGAAATACGATACGGGATGCAATCCTTGTCACAATTGCATACCGCACCAATATACGGGGTTTTGAACGTCCAGACGGAATGAAACAGACCTTCTTTATCCAGAGTACGGATCGACTCAATTGCCTCGGAAGATGTGATAACCTCGAGGTTGAAAGAGTTGTCAACTTCAGCAGCCAGCTGTGGGTCTGCCGTCAAGGCGTAACAGTATCGCGCGTTCTTTCGCCCCGCGGTCACCCGGCGGCATGGACATGACAGCCGAAAAATTCCATCCATCTGGACAAGGATTTTCTCCATATCCTCCAAGGGGACGATTTGACCGAAGTGATCCCGCTTCTGTGATCGTGTGAGAAAAAATTTTGCTATATTGAGTTACTCCATTAAAGACAATTCCAAGAATTTCCTATTTGATCATAGAATTATGGTAAGAGATAGCTTGTGTGTCAAAGAATGAAAAGGTATCTTAATTCACCACTAAATCCGTAGAAATTTTGATAACCGTAGATCTATACAGTTACATTTATAAAATTTAGGTGAAGGTAAATTTACTGAAGAATGTTTTTACTAAAGGAATTCGTAAAGTTAAGTCGTGGTTTTTGGATTCTGTGGATGGATTTGCCCTTTTTTGAAAACGATATCACAAGTTTTTTTCGAGCATAAAACGTGTGTTTTAAGTCGGGTAGACCGGAGAAGTTTCACCTTTATTTGTATAGAATGAAGACGTTACACCCATCCTCTCAGAATTGATTGTTTCCTCTGGGGAGTCCGGATATCTTGCCTGAACCCTAAATATTTTTTGCCTCAGCAATTAACTTATCAAACTGTTCAACTTCCACTATAGGTGATGTTGTAAATGAAATTCCTGTCAGTTTGTTTAATGCAACAGATGCGGCAAAAGCCTTTTCAGAATCAGGAAAATCCAAGGTAAGAACAAGGTCGTGTTCACCCATTACAGCGTACATCGATATAACCTTTCCACCATTCTTTTTGATCACCTCGACAGTTTTATCTGTTCTTTCAGGACTGATTCCCTTTAATGCCTCTGAGGAATATTTTCCAAACATCATGAATATTGGCATATCCAACCCTCCAATTTCCTAATTTTATGGACATCCGCGCTTCCTGCCCTGTGACCTCTATAAATTTCGTGGGCTTGTCCATCAAAAGGATTCACACCTTTGGCGCTTCATCTTGGAGTCTTTTTTAAGCAGGCTCCCCAGCAACTCCCCAATGTGATTTGGGGATTACCGCATATAATTTCATGGCCGAATTACAATGTTTAATTTCCCTGGGCGGACGCCCCGTCAAGACGGCGGGATGGTCTGCCCCGACAAATGCTCCAAAACTCAGCAATTTATTGCCGATTGTCCCTATTAAAGCTACAATCCTAAATTATAAGTTTCGTATTCAGTCGGTCCAACAAGCAACGCTTCAAACGCGGTCTCATTTTCCGCTCTCAAGTCACCATTTTCCCATTGGTTCCAATTCTCTATTCTCTGCCACATGGATATAACTACCACATTATTTGGATCGTCACAGCCACTCAAAGTCTCCGATGAAATGTAACCCGGCTGGCCCATGGCATTGTACCGGGCTTTGATTAGGAGTTTAGAGGCATCATTCAATTTACCGTCTTTTATTTTTCTCTTGATAAGGACTTTGACCACCATAGTGACCTCCTTTCGTTACATAGGTGAATAATAGGAATCCATACGCTCTGCCAAGGAAGATCAGCTTTCATAGCCTTCAACGGAAATTGGATCCCCAAGTTCCTTGAGGGAAAAATTGTAGAAAACATGATGTCCATCATAGTCGAGAACTCGCAAATCGTCCGTCTGATTTAAATCACCCATAATCACATTATATTGGTTTCCGTATCTATCTTTCACCTTTTGTTCAGAAACCTCAAAAGCGATGTATTTTTTAATCCCTTTTGCAGAGAGCTTCTCAACCAGATTGGTATCATCAAGTGATTCATACGAGGTCAAGATAAGAATTGGGCCTGTGCCCGTAAAAAAGATGCCTGCTTTCATAGCACACCTCCTTTCCTTGTAACTCACAGCATTGTAAGAAAAAGCAACATCATGACGGGAGAAGATGCCCCAAAGAAGTGAATTTTCGCCCCTTTGGGGCTTGTTATCGGGATTTTATAAAAACTCCTCTTCATAGCCTTCCTCTATAGTGGCAATTTATTAAAAAATGTTTGATCAGGACAGTGAGATTATTCCGTTAAGCGCTGGTTTGTAACTAAATCAGACATTACCTCCCCAGTTCTCTGCCGTCTGAAGCCAAATCCCTGCTGATAGTGATTACAGCCATCTATTTTTCTTCAACTTTCTCCCAATTTATCTCGAAAGTGGTGTCATGAAGTGTATATGCATATCCGAACATCTTTCCAATTCCTGGCAGTATACCCTTTTGGACTCGCCAGTAGGCCAGATAAATGGCCGGAAGCAAGCCACCTTTCCCAGACCCCGGATCGTCCGCGGTGGGTTGCCAAATTTCCCTTTTCTCCATGACTCTCCAAAGAGTCCCATATTTCTTGCTCCGAACTATTTGCCCTACATTGGGTAGATCCTTTTGCCTAAATACTTCATCGTGTGTTGCTTGCATGGCTAAACCTCCTTTTGCTATATGAACCGTTACCCATACAGAGTGTGGAGTCGTCGTATGTTTAAAGAAAACTTTTGTTTGAAAAGCGGTTTTTCTCAAGCATAAAATTATTTGAAAATGAAGGACTCACCTCAAAAAAATTTTCTGCAGATTTAGGAGACTTTGTCAATGGAGCTTAGGGTTCATTTTCATAGGTAAATATCCCAAAATTATAGGAAATTATCCCAAATGCTGATTTGAAACAACTATTATTAATTCAAGGTATTGGATGTATGACTGAAAATGAGATATGGCTAAGGGCTTAAATTATAGATGGCCTACCAAAACCTCAAGCCAACATCAATTAGGGTTGATTACATATATCCCCAATTTCATAAAAAAGGACCCTCTGGGACCACATTTGCCCAAGGGTTAATTAATTAGGGGGTAAAATTAACCACCCTCCACAAGCTGACGGAGTATGAAAAAGGATAAAGCAATTTTATCCCCTCACCCCACCCTTCTATCCAGGGAGAGGGAACTGAAGGATTCCCCACCGCAAGCGGATGGGGTATTTAAAAATCATAATAAAACTTGAAGATCAAGGCGCCATATTTTTTGACAATTGTCCTGTAATATGATAAAAAAATAAACATAGAGTTGCAAATCTGAATTCCCGTTGGCATTAAATTCTACCTGTACTCTCTATTGTTCTTCGTTATTTAAGTTACAGCACTATTCTGTTTCCGGATCCCCAGCACTTCTGGCCTCCTGAATTTTAATTAATTCGTTTTAAACGTCTATATTTCATCACCGAACCGGCTGTTGTCCAAATCACTTTTCGCTGGCTCCGAAACGTTTTTTGATAAATCTAAGGCTCGCTTCGGACGATTCCAAAACACGCCCTTGGAACTCGAACAGTTGGAATCGTACGTCTTTCACTCGCCAAGATTTCTGAATAAAAAACGTTTCAATGAGCGCTCATAGAGATTTTTGTTTTGGATAACAATCCGTGGGATTGCAACCGTAACCGCTCAGGGCTAAATTGGGACAAAGGAGGGCAAAATGACAAGGCAAAAAGTTTTAGTCCCTTACAATTTTACCGATTATGATGGAAAAGCCTTAGATTTCGTCATCCAGAGGTTTGCGGATGACAAATCGATTGAGGTAACATTATTTAACGCATATGTCCCTGTACCTGAGATCGAATTGCGGAACAGTCCGATCATGGAAAAGATATCGCGGAACCTTGGTTTCCTTCAACAAAAGATTCATGCCCAGGAGGCAGAAATCAGACAGGTCAGAGAAAAACTGCTTCAGAACGGTTTTTCAAAGGATCGGATCCATTACATCTTCAGGGCGATTAAAAAAGATGTTGCTCAGGATATTATCGATCTTGCTATCGACAGCGGATTCAATGTGGTTGTCCTAAATCGAAACCCGAGCAAGATCACCAGGTTTTTCACACGAAGCGTCTCAAATATCGTCATCAACAACCTGAAAGAAATCTCTGTTAATGTTGTAACCTGACGTGTTTTAATCGAGATGCGAAACAGGTGTAGGTATATCTTATGAAAACGTATGAATGTTAATATGAGGAGGAGTCCCATGGCGGTTAAAAACAAAATAGATTTAGATATATTTAAACTGGTTTTCGAGGTTATTACAAAATCTGATAACATAGATACAATGTCGAATCAGTTAACTCAAATTATAGTCAGCGCTCTGGGGATTATGGGTGCAACAATATTCGTATTAAATCCGGAATTAGAGGAACTTGAAATCCTTGCCAGTTCGGGACTCAGCATCAATTATATTAACAAGGGTCCAATTCTGGTGGATAAAAGCATCAAACTCGCACAAAACAGAGAACCCGTAATCATCGGCGATATTACAACCAGCGACCGCCTACAATATCCTGAGAAGGCTGAAAAAGAGGGGATAATGGCAATCGTTTCTTTGCCCATCACCCAGCAGGGCAAGATAGTCGGTGCGTTGCGACTTTATCACTCGAAGGTTTGGAATATGTCAGAAACTGATATTGATTATCTGCAAGTACTTTCCCAAAATATCGGTATCGCCCTGATGTATTTCCGTCTTGCAAACGCGCTCCATACCGTGAAAGAAACCGTCAATGAAATCCACTCCGTCTGGCTATAGCTGGGCGATTTAACCCTATCGTTACATAAATAACATGGCAAAATGAGTTTTACTCTAATTGATTTCAAACAAACTGGGAGAAATATTATAAGAGTGCTGATAATACCCCATATCCTTCGTTATCAAGGGCTTACAGAAGACGACTCCGGCTTCACCTTCGGCGCCTTGGATCTGCAGCATCTTCGAAATTTGCAACAAGGTTTTACTTTGGCTGTCGAGTCGACTGAGCACAGGAATATGCTACCGGGGTGGTGAAAAAATGCAAGGCACCTTTACACCCAAAGCCAGAAAGATCTGGGAATCGTATACCGAAGATGTCCAGGCCTGGCTTTTAAACAATACATGGTGCAGCCATTGCAGTGAAATATCTTCCATGAACAACGTTTCCGGTAAGATAGAGTCCGGCCTGCTGATGCTGCACGGCCGCTGCACCCGATGCGGAGGAAACGTGGTGCGGGTCACCGGGACTCCCAAGGCGCGCTCATTGTTTAATAAGTTTCTTGTGAACAGAAAAATCAAGGACCTCCTTGAAGCGTTTAGCCCGGAATTCCCATGATCGTCGACACCCATGTGAATTACCAAATTCAGGACACCGCTAACGGTTGCAAGAATTGAAAGAAAGAAAAGGAAAAACTTGATAACATTGCTTATTGATAGGTTGTTAAAACGGGAATTTTAATTGACGTTGATCACGGGGTCGTAACAGAATTCAGGTTTATATAGCGTGCAATCCAGCATGATATCGTATGTTGGCCATCGTTAAGACAAGTAAATCGGATAGCATTTTTTTTGAGAAAGCCTAGTACAGGGAAGGGGTTCTTTATTCAATATATACATGTGCTCGGGTTATCGGTAAAGCATTGTTTGATCCCTTGGAGAAGAGAATCTGAAACAGTTGAGACTTGCCGCACTTAAATTCTGCAGAGGTACTGTGTAAAAAAAGACGCCATTGTTTCACAAACGCTTCATCAAATAATCCCCTTATTTTTCCTATATTTTTCTCGTAATTTTCTATCCATTTTTCAAGAGTTTTGGCATAGTGCAACCGCAAATTTTCTACATCTATTATTGAAAAGCCGGTTTTTCCCATCTCGGACGTGATTTCATGAAGTGTAGGAATATAGGCCCCCGGGAAGATATACTTAAACGTCCAGGGATCGCTGGCAGACGGAGTGTTTTCCCCAATGGTATGTAGCAGACCCAGCCCACCGGTTTTCAATAAATCCGAAACTTTTTGAATAAAGGCAGGTATATATTTTTTCCCAACGTGTTCAAACATGCCGATGGAAACTATTTTATCAAATTTTCCGCTTAATTGTCGGAAATCCTTGTACAAAATCTTGAGGCGATCCTGAAGCCCCAATTCCTTGATTTTACGATTGGCATACTCGAACTGATTTTTCGATAACGTATTTCCTACCCCCCGAATACCGTATTTCTGGGCCGCAAAGATAAGCATTCCACCCCAGCCGCAACCAATATCGAGCAGTGTTTCATCAGGCTTAAGTATAAGTTTGCGAGCAATATGCTCGTACTTATTCAATTGCGCTTGTTCAAGAGAATCGTCTGACCTTTTAAAATATGCGCATGAGTAAGTCATGGTTTTGTCAAGGTAAAGTGCGTAGAATTCATCGCCCCGATCGTAATGGCAAGAAATATTTTTCTGAGCACACCGCAGTGCATTACGGTTTAGCATCCCGATGATAAAAAGTCGAAATTGCTGCCATAAAGGCAACTTGTATTCGTCAAAACCAATGGCGAATCCAAGACGAAAAAGTTCCGCCATACAGCTCTCTATTTCCAGATCTCCCTCCATATAAGATTCGCCAAGCCCCAAAAAGCCTTTGCGGATGATACTACGAGCACAACTTTTGGTCTTCAAGCGTAAAGTTACCTGGGGAACAGCCCCGAAACGTATTACATCACCATCCCAGAATTCAAAGGCAAAGCATGCCTTTGGATCAGCTTGATGCATCATCTGGGCTATGTTTTTGATAGCCTTTTTCATAATCCCTTATTTCTAATTCTTCATAGGTTGGGTTTGTGAGCATTAGGAAATTCTCCTCTCCCATGTGGGGCCATGGCGATGAGGTCTATCTGTTGCTTTTCCGCATAGGCTCCGATTGCCTAGTCTGGCACAACCTCCTCATAGACCCAAATGACCTTTACACCCGTTTCCTTCAGGGCGGGGGGCGGTTTTTTCAAGGTACCTTCTGATTTTAATAAATGAAGTTATGGAAAAGGTGATTCCAAATTTTCCTGAACGGCAGGCTTGGGGTTTAATAACGTAGACACCTTTTGCCTGAGTTCACTGGCGGCTGTGTGGCTTTTGACTAGATACCCATCACCTTGAAAACGATGGGATTTAGCCACGTTGGTTTCATGGGCAGTAACGATAAGCACCGGCAGATTTGTATCTTGCAATTTAATGTTCCGCAAAACATCCCAAACGATAAAGCCATGCTTCAAGTAAAGGTTCAGGAGCACCAAATCGGGTTTAAAGGAAAATATGTTTTTCCTGACGGACTCAATATCATCCGTCGTTGAAACCTTATGCCCTTCACCGGATAGCCCTTCTTTGCATAGATCTTTTACCCACGCCTGGTCATCTATGATAAGTATGTTGGCCATTGTGTTTTCTTTCGATTGCAGGTTTCGTATAATGGAGTTCGAATTTAAAAGTCGAATTCATAACTCTCAACATGCATGCTATAATCTGTACCCAAATATTTCGGGCTAAAGGAAGGGTCGGGGGAGTTTAGAATCCCGACCGCACAACCAGTGTTGCTTTTGTTACATAGCTCCCGTTGCATTGAGTTTTTTACAAAACCGTGCTGGCCCTGGATTATTTCCTTTAAAAAAGTCGGGCTCACAGTATTTACAAAATGAGCTGCAAAAACTCCGCTTGTCAGGAAGTCTATTGGAATTGAGTCTCTGGTGTTCTCATAGTTGGAAGGAAAATATTCAAAAAAAAGATTCTGCCAGAACGAAGCGCCGTCAATGCCCCTATCTTCAATTTCAGAAAGGAGGCTTTTAACAGTATGGATATTGTGAATAGTAAAAAGACAGGGAATATCCAATTGTCTGGCCATGGCTGGAATCAGACCGGTCATCCAGTCGTTGCAATGGATAAGATCCGGCTGAACTCGGGGAACGATATTGTTGATAACCTCTCGCTGAAATGCCAGTGAAATTTTAATGTTTTCAAACTCACAACCGGAATAGATATGATTAAGATAGAAGAAGGCCCTATCCTGGGCCAAATGAATTCTTTCGCTGGGGACACTCTTCCTAATCGCATTCAGTTCCCTTCTGACATGTGAAGATAAATGACCGTTGAATATTGATCGATAGTCCGGAAGGGCCACGTGGACATCAGCCCCCTGTCTATAAAGTTCACTAATCAAAGCCGCCGAAACATCGGCCAGCCCTCCTGCTTTAGCATTCAAGTTGTTGGAATTGCTTCCCATGCTTTTGGGAAGATAGGTGACTTCAGGGGTCACTATTAGAACTCGGGGGGTGGTTCGAAAATCGGCCATGGTAACCTCACATTTAAATTTAAATTCCCCGCTGCTTGCAGCGTGGGATGAATCTGAAATATGGATTTTCCTTATCATCGGCGTAACGTAGTGAAGCCGACGTGATACCCCGCATCTTGTTGCGGGGAGAACTCATTTTTAATTATTGCATACACACCATCTTTAGCTTGCAACCGGTTATGACTTCTTTTTTCAATTGGCCTTTCCGTATTTTTTATGGCAGCAACTCCTTGCTAAAAAATAAAAGTATTTTTAAAGCTGAAAAAGATAGAGAAGGGGCACTTGGTCCGATGATTCCAAACCAGCCCGCAACAATCGTTGCAACTACTCCAAACCTGGTGAAATTTTATATCCATTTTCCCCGATAAAGATAAGGTTGCTAAGTTTCTTATTTAAGATGCTAAAGTTCTTTTCAAATACAGCCCGACCAAATGGATGGATGGTTTTTAGGCCATTTGTGTCAATAAATATTTCCCAGAAACCGGTACCAGCCTCAATTAATATGTTGGTTAATTCGTGTGCAGAGCTTCCATCAAAATCACCATTCAATTTCAGATGGAGGCTGTCTCTGGTTTTATAAGAATAAATCTTGAAATTTGATGCCATTGCTTTCCTCATAAATACTGCATTTTTATGTGCTTATGAATGTATTATTTTCAGGTTATTCATGTATATTTATGTCCTTTGTGTCTTAATTCCCAGCTTGCTCCTGTCGCCCGGATTAAGTTTCGGTCAAGTTAAAGACATTGTTGTATGTTCCGAAACAATTCAGACTGGCCTGGTCATTTTGGGGATCTTCTTTCCATTGACCGTCAACAAGAAACTTGTATTCGTACTTTCCGTGAGGAATTATCACGGTCTTAACCCACATCCCGTTCCGATCCTTCTGCATTGGGTGCTTTTTGGGATTCCAATTATTAAAATCCCCCACCAGGATGACCTCTTCGGCATCTGATGAATTCATTGAAAACGTTACCTTGCGCTTCTTGATTTTCTGTTTTGATTTGATCTTTGCCATGTGATACCTCTTAAAATAAAATTAATTGATTCGAAAATCCCATGTTTTATTTGTTTCACGCATTATAAAGTTTCTTTATTAAGCAATTAGAAGAAAATTTTTGACCTTTAATAGGAACTAATTAAAAGGGCGCAGACGTTTCGCAGTCAAATGATTCTTCAGAATAGTCTACTCCAGATTCTAGTAGATCTTCTTTTGCTGATAGCTGGATAATTTGTATTGCCTGTAATAATGCACAGTCTTTATAACAATCTTCTTTAGGTTGATCGTGTCTGTGACACGTCTTGCATGGAGAAGAAATCATAATACCCCGTATACTTCAGCTGTTGTATGATTTAGGATGAAATCGTCCAACTGTTATTTATGATATTCCGTCAGTGTATGAAATTGTGCTCTAAGTCGTCTCATTTTTATTGTATCCAAAGGAATAACATCATCTATTTCAAGATCCGAAATAGGTTTAAACGGAGATGAGATCCTTAACTAAAATCCTTCCTACTGATACTACCTGATGATAGACCTTTTTTCTCCTGCTGTTAATTCAGAAAAGAAACACCTCATTGCCTGCCAAAATAATAAAAACAAATTTTAATGTAAAAACTAGTCCAAGAATCAATGGAAACTTTTGTCTTACTTTACTAAAATTATTTGGATATACAAGATGAGATGATTGTGGGTATTGTATGGGGAGAAACCCCATATTATGAAAATGATGACAGGTAGGTTATAAGGTTGATTCTTTTGTTCTTTATGCCGATTTTCTTTCGAATATTGTTTCTATGAAAATCGATTGTACTTGTAGCCAAATTCATAATTTCCGCAATTTCCTTTGTGGTATTACCCTGCTTGATCAGATTTGTCACCTGAAGTTCTGTGGGAGAAAGCTTTATTAATTTAGAGGACAAGCCATGTACAAAAGGAGAAACAATATCATTTAAATTTGATTCTATAATTCCAATATAAGCCCGTTGTTTTTCACCCAATTTTTTCATTTTTAATTTTTCCAGATAGGGGAAGACCAACTCCCTAACATTCAACAACACCTTTTCTTCAAGTTCAATTTTATCTTCATCCCTTTGTTTCAATAAGACCTTTAATGCCGTGTTTGCTTCTTCAAGGCCAATTGTTTTTGCCTCCAATTCCACCCCTCTTTGTTTAAGAGCTTTCTCTGCTTTTTTTCGATTTGATATTTCCTTCCTTAATTCTTTGTTGGTTTTTATAAGCTCTGCAGTACGCTCCTCAACGCGTTTTTCCAACTCGCCGTGTGCCTTGCGTAGAGCAGTCTCACCTCGTTTCTTCTCCGTGATGTCTCGATTACTAGCGCGTCTTCCAAGAAAACTGCCGTCATTACCGTAAACGGGTTGGCAAATGTGAGCGATCCAGCGTTCATCGCCATTGTGTGTTATTATGCGAAATTCTATTGTTTGTGCATCTATACCCTCTATCTCACCTTTAAGATGCCGGACGAGTAACTTATGGTCATCGGGATGGACAATTTTTTCGAGAAGTTTAGCGTCTGTAAGGAATTCATTGGCACCATAACCACTGATACGTTGACACGAAGGTGAAACATATTTATAGGTCCCATCAGGTGCGACCCAGGATTCCCAGTCGTAGGTGAAGTCAGCAACAGTACGAAATCGCTGTTCGCTTTCTCGAAGGGCGTGTTCAGCTTCTATTCGTTCTGTAATGTTACGGACATATTCGACAATGCCGCTTGGAATCCCATCTGCGTCTAAAATAGGAAAAGAATATAATTCCAGCCATCCTACTGATTGCCCTGATTCAACCAAAGGCACAATGTCCATTTGTAGGCTGCCCTTCTCAAGAGCTCTTATAGAAGGACAAATTTCGCAACGTTCAGTTCTTCCGTGATAAAATTCATAACATTTCTTACCCTTGAACGGCATCGCATGGGAATACAATTTTTTCATTGTATTATTGATCTGCAAAATGTTTAAATCTTTGTCAAGAACGGAAATGCCGTCCTGTATTGCATCAAAAATATTTTGTAAAAACCTTTCATTATTTCTCAATTCATCTTCGGCTTGTTTGTGATGGGTGATATCAAAAAAAACACCAGTCACATATTCCATATCCCCCTTATTATCACAAACGATCTGACCTCTCGCTTGTATCCAATAGACATCCCCAGTTTTAGATCTGATCCTGTATTCTCTTAAATATGATTTGTCTTTTTTTAGAGCCTCGATAAAGTGTTCTCTTGTAGCTTCAAAATCCTCCTCAACTATTATATCGGACCATTTCATTTTCCGGGTGTTAAATTCATCAACATCATAGCCAGTCAATAATTCAACCTTTATATCAAAGAATTCAACAGACCAGTCTTTATATCCTTTGTATACAATACACGGGAGATTATTTACCAACAATCTGTATTTTTCCTCACTCTCCCGAAGCGCCTCCTCGGCTTGCTTGCGATCAGTGACGTCCCAAACAGTCGATATCATCAACTGTTTATCAGGAATCGGAATATTTTTCGCGGTAATGAAAGATGTTTCGAATCCTTTACGGGTAATCGGCACATCTATCCAATACATACGCTCCGGGTCACCACTGGCACAATCATCCAACACCCTCTTCTTAATCTCTTCCCTAAATTCCGGTTCCTCGTAAACAGCATCCCAAAAAACGTTCGGGTCTGTAAGTGCCTCTCTTGTTGTTCGGTAGTAATTAGGAAAGTTGTCGTTCATATATTCAAATTTCACAGCAGGATCAACAGAGTTCACAGCTATACCCATAGGAAGATTATCCATGACCGACTTAATAAAGACTTCTCTCTTCTTCAACGCCTCCTCAGCCAATTTGCTCCCAGTTGCTTCTACCTCTAACTCCTTGATTCTCTGTTCCAGCTCTTCATAGGTTGCTTTCTTGGACATTACAAAATCCTCCACTTTAAAAACGAAAAGGCCCATTCTTTAGCACTTTAGTATAGTTAAGTGCTAAACATGAGCCTTCATATATTACAATGGGTGCAACTCTGAATTTGGCAAATATTATATCGTATTTCTTACAAAAATGCAAAAAAAAGCAAACCCCCGATAAAAGATTTGCCCTATTGAAAAACGATATCACACGATTTTTTATAGACATGATACGTGTGTTTTTAAACAGATACATCCAATAGGTGCTAAAAGCTCAACCTACAAGATGTCGTTATTTGCCTATGCGGCAAACGTGTATTTTGGTAAATGAAATGTTATTCCAAAGCCAGCATTCCGCTATCGATCTGATTTTTTAATTCTTTAAGGAGCATCGATAATTCTTTTTCTCGTTGCGCTTTAAACGCTGTCCATAATTCCTGCGAGGATTTACTATTTTCCGCGTCGAGTTTATAAGTATCATACCGGTAAAGGCTTTTTGATACTATTGTAATAGTTTCCAATAGATTATAACTGACATTTTTTAACATGGTATCCCCCTTATTTGGTTGTTCTTCAAGCTGTGCAGACATACGCCAATGTATTTATTACCTGGCAATTTAGTTCTCCCAACAGAACAAGTATTGTTCCATCAGGAGAAAGGCATGCACATTTTGAGGGGTTTCTCCATGTGGAGCCTCACCAACAGAGGTTAATGATTGAAAAGGCTATATGAAAAAACAATCAAAGCTGGATAGCGAGAAATGAATCGAGAATGAGGCCAGCAGAACAAAAAGTGTTTCAGAATGATAGTTGATACAGGCCAGAAACCGGATGCTGAAAAAATTTTATAACTTAAAAATGGATTTCAAAGGTTGAAATTACCTTCTTAGTAAGGCAGAACTTACATCAAATTTAATTAATGCAATTTTAAGAGACTTTGTCAATGGGGTTAAAGCCTTATTTTTATAAGGATATATCCCATAGCATAGGGAATTATCCCGAACTAAAATTTAAACGCCTTATTAGTGAAAACTACTGTCGATGAGTATTAAGGCGCACTCTATTTGCTTTAACTTATATGGGGTGTAAAATACGTTTTTCTTAAAATTGATGATTGTGTTCCTAAGTCGAAACTCCATAGATTTCAAGATTTCTAACCGAAATGGAATAAGGGATATCTTGTCATAAGTACAGCCTGAAACCAAGCCTCGTTCAGTACATATATTTTATTTCTTACAAAATTGCAAAAAAAGAAAGCCCCCGAAAAAGGATTTGCCCTTTTTGAAAAATGATATCACAATGTTTAATTATGTTGAGCTTTGATCAATAGCAGATAGTGCGCCACGAGGCTGCACATGAGATGAGGGTTTGGCCCCCTCGGAGTCTCTTGCAGGAGTAGCCTCCAAAACACCTCAAGCTGCATTGGTAAAGATCCACTTTTGCAATGTATTTAGAAATTACTATGCATCATCTCGTTTTTGCATCAAACAGACCCAGCACCTTGGTGGATCTGGGCGATTAGAACTGAAATGACTTGAGGTGAGCGAAAGAATCTCAAAATAAGGTTCCACGGCGGCAACTATATCACTTGCTGTACGTTGAGGCGGACCAGGGCCTTGACGCCGCTTCATCGGCATTACCAATGAGACTCAACCATAAGCCATTTTTTTCTAAACAGCCAGCAACATTTCCTGCATACCTTTTCCGTTCTTTATCAGAATCGAAAGAATGAAAACAGCCCTGATTTTAGGCTTAGAAGGTCGTTTTTCCCGGAGAAATAGGCTTTTAAAAATGGGACATGAAATGCCAGAAAGGAGTTACTGCGGGACGTTTGTATAGAGCTTGCTGAAAAAATTCATCTAAAATTCTATAATCTCTCAACCTGTATTATCTCCGATAGATCACAGCCCCAGTCAAACCTGTAATATGAGAATATTATGCCATAGAAATCATGCTTTTTGAAATCTGAGGCAACTTGCCATATCGACACCATTCACAGCAACAATTGAGATACCAATATCATATTCTTCTGGTGCCAGATCAAGTAAGTCCTATTTTTGTCAAATCATCCCCGTCCACCGACACATAATGACAGAAAGACCCGGCTTTCTCTTCCTGGAGTCCGGTTTTTTTGGAATGAAAACTTAATGCAGTGGGGAGAGAGTTGGCATAAAGCAAAAAGGGATTTGCGGAACAGACCATAAATCCCTGATTTTATTGGTGCCGAGGGACAGAATCGAACTGCCGACACGGGGATTTTCAGTCCCCTTCTAACTAATTTCCCACGATTTCCCAAAACCTCCTTTTACACATTTTACCTCTTGACATTATTATAAATATTCATTATCTTATTTTCACTTTGCTTCCCTTAGCAGACCATAGTTTCAGCATTAAAATGGGGACAAAGTGGGGACTGAACAGACAAGGGGACTTGTCAGGGGTTCAACAGCTCAAGAAAATGGAGATAAAATGACACAATGGCATAAGACAGAATATAGAGGAGTAAGATACCGGAAACACCCTAAAAGAAAACACGGGATCAAGTTTGATCGTTATTTTGCGATTAGATACCAAAGGGATGGAAAACGCAAAGAAGAGGGTATTGGCTGGGCTTCTGATGGTTGGACACTTGAAAAGGTAGCCCTACAGCTTGCTGAACTAAAACAGTCCCAGAAGACTGGGAAAGGCCCTGTCAGGCTTGCAGATAAACGGGAAATGGCCAAGAAGAAAAAGCAAGAAGAAAAAGCCCAAGAAGAAAAAAAAGCCCGTGAGGGAATCACCTTCAGTCAATACTTCACTAATACATACTTTCCTATTGCCAAGATGAACAAAAAGCATGAGAGCTATCGTAAGGAAAAGGAACATTTTAAGAACTGGCTTGAGCCTGTACTGGGAAAGATGCCCCTGAAAAACATTTATCCACTTAATTTGGAGAAGGTTAAAAAAAATATGGTGGATGCTGTACGATCTCCAAGATCACTGCAATACGTCTTTGCGACATTTAGGCAAATTTGGAACATGGCAAAGAGAGATGGCCTTGTCAGTACCGAGTCCCCAAGCAAACAGGTTAAATTGCCAAAGATAAATAACGAACGTTTGAGGTTTTTGACCCATGAAGAAGCAGATAGACTTTTGGAGAATCTGAAAGGCAGGAGCATTCAGTTACACAATATCGCCTTGCTGTCTCTTCACTGTGGTTTGAGGGCTTCTGAGATATTTAGGCTGAAATGGCAGGTCATTAATCTTAACCGGGGAGGTTGGGGAGTTATCATGGTACACGGGAAAGGCGATAAAAGCCGTCCTGCTTTTATGACAGAAGAAGTCAAGGCCATGTTTGAAAGTTTGGAACTGGGAAGTCCAGACAGCCTTGTTTTCATTGATAGGAAGGGAAATCAAATTTCAAGCATCAGCAACGCCTTTGATCGGGCTGTCAGTGAACTTGGCCTTAACGATGGCATCACAGACCCCCGTAACAAATTTACCTTTCATTGCTTACGTCATAGCTATGCATCTTGGCTTGTTCAAAACGGTGTTGACTTGTACACTGTTAAAGAGCTTTTGGGACATTCGACCTTGGCTATGACGGAAAGATATGCCCATCTTGCCCAAGAAAATCTCATAAATGCTGTCAAGAAGTTTGAAGACAGTTTGGTAAATGCCAAAAGAGGAAAGGTTGTCAGCTTAAAATCTGAAGTTGTCGAATAGTTACTGGTTCAGAAAAGGAAACACAGTTAAAGGTAGTCTAAAGGATTTTTTATCTACTCATATTTCGGCTCAGGTATGCCCCAAATTGAGATCGTCCAATGTAGGGCCATATATCAGCCCATAGAACGTCTGTGGACGGAGATGATTCTTCAATTGTCCAAGATCAAGAATTGCTTGACCTGACACCAGAAAAATATGATGTTTGTATATTAAAGATTGTTATGAATGGTGTTGATATTGGCAAAGAATCTATAATTTTAATGATCTGAAGGTGTAAAATATGACTGACATTAAAATCAAAAAACTGCCTACGGTTGAGCAAGTTGAGGAGATCATGAAAGACTGGGGAAAGTTTTCGGTTGAGGAGTTTGCAGTCCGTTTTCAACTGGAAAAAGATGTTATTGAGGCTACCGTAGAGTATCTTCGCAAATTGAAAAGAACATCCGATAAACGCTCAATTCCAGTAATGGCATGTTATCGTAACGACAATCTGGAATCCATTGTCAGATGCGCTGGTTCACGACATGGTTATATGTGATCCAAGGAGTTTGCCCTATTCATTTTTTAGGATATATGTACTGAATGAGACTCGGTTTCAGGTTGTGCTTATGGCAAGAAACCACACGATTTTAGCGGTCTGTTTTTCGTGTGATACTCTCAATATATCGCAAGGTGACTGTAGCGAGCTCTCCAGTGATTAAATAATTTGACACAAGCATAAATATTGTATCAATTCTATCATTGTAGGGAATATCACCTAAAAAAAGGAGGTGTAACATGCCCACATATGAATTCTATTGTGAAAAATGTAAAAAATCTTTTAGCATAATCCTTTATATTTCCGAATATGACAAGAAAAAATACAGTTGCCCAAAGTGTAAAGCCAAAAAATTAAAGCAGCAAATCACATCCTTTCAGACGGTAACTTCCAAAAAAAGTTAAATATTATTGAGATACTATTTACATATATTGATTTTGCCGATTTTTTGCAGAATCTCAATATATCTGGAAGTCTAAGGTTGGTTCAATTGGTTACGATATCATACTCCGAAAATTAAACTGTCGACTGATGTACCAGTTCCTCTGCTAATTACTAAAAACAGGAAAATATCTGTGTGTGGGTGTATGACTATATGTGATCGTTCTGGTCACAGACCCCCGTATGCCTCCTACCCAACGCCCCCCCCACCCTTATTTTTATTTAAAGAAACTGGTTTGAAGTCTCAGGTGTCAAGTTCATCTCTCCAGTCTATCGATTCATCCCCTCAGTTGGCTGGCTTATCATCAGGAAAACGGAGGCATGGTCATTTAATAAGGAATGAAATCCATATGAGGTGTCGTGAGAAGAAAGGCGGCAGGGTAATGGGGGGAAGTCGGCTTTATCGAATATCGATAAGGGGCTTCACATTTTTATAACAAAAAAAGCTTCCACAGCCTGCTTAGATGTTGGTGAGGAAAATGATCTGACATTATTTAAATATAGGATCTACTTGACCTGACACCAGCAAAATATGATATCTGTATATCAATTGTTGTTGTGAATGGTGCAGATTTTGGGAGGTGCCTTTTAGATGATTATCAAGATATGTGCACTTCAAAACCAGATTTTACTAAATCGAAGAAAAACAATAGTTTTAATGGCCTAAAGCTACGGATAAATCGTGGGTTATCCCTCCGGTTTGCAAATATTTATTTAACTTCAAGCCCTTCAATAAAAGGATTAATAATTAGCTTGCTTTCGGCCCAACCAAAAGTTATCCTCTGTTAATCAATAAAGTCCCGTCTTTAATTAGCGGGACGGTTTCGTTCTGAAGGAAAAATCCATTTGTCAAAGTGGCAACCTCCAGTTTGGAACTATGAGAATTTTTTAGAAAGGAGTGTCTCACTATGGCTAATGGAACTGTAAAATGGTTTAATCCCGACAAAGGCTTCGGCTTCATTGAGCAGGAAGATGGTCCGGATGTGTTTGTTCATCATTCAGCAATCAACGCAGAAGGTTTTAAATCTCTCAATGAAGGCGACAGAGTTACCTTTGACATTGAGCAAGGACCAAAAGGTCCTGCTGCTGCAAACGTCACTGTAATCTAACGTCCTGTTTCTGACTAAAAAGGGCATCCCGCTAAATATTGGTGGATGCCCTTTGTCTTTTGGTTGCATGTATCTGCTATTTATCCACCATTTTGAAGCCGGTTCAATTGGTTGTGATATCATAATCCGAAGATTGAACTGTCAAGTGATGTATCAGTTCCTCTGCTAATCATTAAAAACCGGGAAAACATGTGTATGGGGGTATATAAATTAGGAAATCGTGCTGGTCACAGGCCCCCCTGCACCCCCCCCTGCCATGCCCCCCCGGGGGTCTGATTTTTATTGACATCCAAACGTTCTTACCATATTGCATTTTAAAGATCTTCTCGTTCTGATGGTTGATCTGTATCTCATTTCGATTCTATTATGAACCCCACTCACGAAGGAGTTATCAATGAAAGAGAGACGGCAATATGAACGGTTTATTCTTCCACTCCCTGTAAGATTGGAACCAATAACGACAGACAGGAAGAGGGGGTTAGATCTTGAAACCAGAGATATATCTGCTTCAGGAGCATTCATAAATACTTTAACGTCTTTTCCTGAAGGAACACGGTTTATTACGGATTTTACCATTCCAAGTGACAGCATTGAAGAATTTAAGTATGTGAAGAGTTTGAAGGGTTGCACAGGAAGCATGGTGCGTTCCACCTCAAAAGGTATAGCGATTCATTTTGACAGAGAATGCTATATTATGAGTTTAAGTGGATCGTAAAATGCAATAGTGGACATCAGGTTCAGCTGGGTCATCGATTCTGCTTTTTTGTTGTTCAATCCATTATTCCCACCTATCACCACACAAGCTGAAAGTTTAGTTTAGGGCAAAACTCAACATTCATCAATTCTCATCAACCCCTTAAATATCAACCATCTACATGAAAATTTAAACGATATGCATTTTTCTCTTGCTTTTAAATGTTTAGTAAGCTATTTATATAATCATTAACTAAACATATCAGGAGGGGGAGAAACCAATGATCAAAAAGAGAAATCCTAACCATCCAAAGAAAGGGGATCGCATTGCAGTTGATCCTATCCGCAAGATTAAAGACATCAAAGCCATCTCAAAGTTGACTGCTGAGAACCCAAGGGATCACCTTCTGTTTATCATGGGCATTAACAATGGTCTACGTGCTGCTGATCTTATTAAGCTGAAAGTAAGGGACATACGGTATTTGAAGGTTGGAGATACCCTGACCATTAAAGAAGGGAAGACCGGCAAAGACAACGTACTTGTTGTGAATAAGATGGTGCACAAGGCATTATGTAATTTTCTGGAGAAAGTACGTCCTGATGACGATGAATATGTATTTGCCAGCAGAAAAGGAGGGCATCTTCAGAGTCAGGCCGTCAGTAAACTTGTAAAGAAATGGACAGGAGCTATCAACCTCAAGGGCAATTATGGTGCTCACACCCTGAGAAAGACATGGGGATATATTCAACGTACTGCCCATGGTGTTGGGTTTGAAATAATCTGCAAGAGGTACAATCATTCCAATCCTGCCATTACGATGCGTTATTTGGGCATTGAGGATAAAGAGGTGCATGGGGTGTTGATGAATGACATTGGGTAGGTAAGTAATTGGTCTCCAGCTATATTAATTTATGGTGGTGGGTTTGTTGGTAGTATTTTTTATGGAATTAGTACTTTTTTTACTGGCCCTCTTTTTACAGATGAGGAGAATGAAAATCATGAGTTCAAAATTTGACGGAGACTTTGATGAACAACAGAAAAACAACTGGCATTATCATTATTCCTACCTGCCTTGACAGGGCACGGTGTTGCATCAAAGTTTTCTTCCGTGACTTAGCCCACAGTCCCAGCTGGGCCTTCACCCACTGCCGAACCAACAGATGAGTATGAAATTATCAAAGATTGTGGCAGGGTTCAGCAATGACCCTTGCCTTTTTTGTTCCCTTTCCTTAACACCCACAACCACATGTGCCACCACATGGCAATACCGCATGTGCCATCACATCAGATGTGTTAGATCCACCTCACGTTCAGCAAGTTTGGCAGATCTGAAGGGTTTCCGATCTTCTTAAAAGCATAAAACTTAACCATTCTTTTTCAATCCTACTTTTTTTATTTTGTTCCCCAACTTGAAATGCCACATCGTGGTAATTATCTTATTACCTGAGAAACAATTAACCATGACAAGTTGCAATAAATAGTTGTCAGGTTATCAGCGATAACAAGGAGGTGATTGTTATGGCAGACGAAAGAAAAAGAATATCAGCAGATGTATGTACATATGTAGATGATAACGGTTTCAAATTGAACCTTGAAATAAACATTCCCGGTGTCAAAAAGGAAGAAATAGACTTAAAACTGCTCGGTGATAGTTTTGTGTTGGTCGCACCAAGGGATGACTTTGATTATGTAAGCACCGGTACTTTTTGCTGTCCCGTTAAAGCAAGTGATGCTGAAGCAACCTACGATAATGGGCTCCTAAAAGTTTCTGTACCTTTCAAAGACCCAATGGAGAATGTAGTGGAAGTTCCAATTCATTAGATCGAGTCATTAATGATGAGGTGGTATGATGAAAAAAAACATGTGCCTGTTCGAACGGATTTCAAAGGTGGGTATCGGGTCATTTTTCCTGCTTATGGCAATAGGTTTAATGTTGAGCGGTTTAACTGTTTTTCCAATTTTCGGATTTTTATTTGCCTTTCCGGTATTGCTCGTTTCAATATATTTCTTTGGTGCTCATCTGAATCAGAGTTGTCAAATAGAAGATGAGTCAACTCTTGATGCAACATGAATACATCCATAGGGGAGGTAGAAAGATGACGGAGAATATTCAATTCGTATGCGGTGCTTGCGAAAAAGATTATGAAGGGGATACCACCAATGTGATAACGCAGTGCCGTGTTTGCAACCGGCTTCACTGCAATGATTGTGTGGATGAACACGGGAGATGTGTAAAGTGTGCTGAGTAATTGAGACCCAAAGCATGAACTGATATTTCCAAAGATATTAGAAAAAGGTCTGTATGCAAGATTATGTCAATGCACTTGGCGTTGTCTGTGGGTTTTTGGGTGTGTTATTTTGATATATTCAGAGTTTTTTTTGAAAGGACATAAAAGAAAAGGGCAACACATTTCGTGTTACCCTTAATTCTTAATGCTCAGAATTCTTAGCCACAAGAATCTGATGTTGGACAGCCTGTACATCCTTCTTCAAATTCTATTGCACAATCAAATTGAAATCCAAATTCCGAAAAATCAACTTTGATCGGTTCTGCGTCTTTCATAAACTCTTTATCAACAATAAATTGAAAACCGTCAATGTCGAAGACATTATCTGTATCTTTTGGCTCATCCAAAGCCATGGCAACGCCCGGGCCGCCACATCCTCCTGCATTTAAAAAGATACGGATTGCCGTGACCTCTTTATCTTTTAACAATTCAGCAATCTTATCTGTAGCTGATTTTGTAATTTCAAGCATAGCATCCTCCATCTTAGAAATATCTGTGTGATTGAATAATTTGAAACCTAAAGAAAGGTAGTTACGGATATTTGATCTGTCAATGTAGGTGATCTTGATGTGGTTACTGGTTGGGAACTAACTAACAATCTTTTTAATCTTGTCAGCCTTGTCCTTAAGTTGCTTGACCTGTTTAAGCCCCGGAACCTGTCCAAGGAGTTTGTCAGTAACCTGCTTAGTCACTTTTTTTTGAACCGTGTCGACCATATCGCTTTCAATAGACTGGCCTTCAGACTCATTACTTTCACCAACTTCCTTCTTGGCATCTGATTTCTTGATGCCACTGAGTTCCTTCTTAGCATTGTGTATTTCCTTAACGGTTTTTCCTAAGCTTTCCCCAATAATAGGAAGCCGCTTTGCCCCGAAGATGAGCAATATTATGATTGAAATGACGATTATTTCCGGAATACCAAGTCCAAACATTACCAGCCTCCGTCCATTTCATATAGATTAGATATAGAAAGGGATCTAACTTTAGTCAAATCAAGCATCGTTAAGTACAAATACATTTATTCCTCACTTGGCCAAAGCGTTCATAAGGCACTCCAAATGCTTTTGCCATCTCGTGATTTTCTCGTTTTCATCCATCTTGTCCAAGAAATCCAGCCTTTCATCTATTTCCATATCTCGCATCTCAGGAAAGGTGCAGTCTTCTCGTTTACCTTTGTACGGGCAGTCTTTAAACACGTTTAACAGCTTATCATCAAGATCTTTAGTGGTCATCAAACTCATTTCTGTATCTTACAATCCCAGAAACTCCCTTCATCATAGAATCATCAAAAATCATCGCCATAAATGCTTCATCTGGGATATCTTCCCATTGACTTTCCAAACCATATTTTGATGCTCGTTGAAATCCAAATCGTGGATAATATTTTTCATGACCAAGTACAATTACAAAAGGACATGATGTGCTACGAATAATTCTAAGTCCTTCTTTTACAAGTTTAGAACCAATCCGTTGGTTTTGAAACTCCGGCAATACAGCCATTGGAGCAAGGCCCATTCCTTCAATAACGCCTTCCTGTGTTTCTATCGTTACGGGACTGAACATAATATGCCCAACGATTTTATTATTTGAGATTGCGACAAGCGATAATATCCCATTACATGATTTACGCAACTTATCTACGATACGACCCTCATCTGGTTGACCAAACGCTTTATCGTTTAACAAACGTATTTCATCAATATCTTTAGGCTCCTCAAAACGTATTTCGACCACTTATACATTCCTTTCGGGTTAAGTAGATTTTAATATTGACCGATGTGCAATCATCTACTTCCAACGACAATTAGACTCACTATCCTTGACAATTTCACATTGACTCCAGATCTTCTTCATTTAGCGTATTTCCACAAGCCGGACACTCCGTTATTTCATTGTGATCCATATCAAAGAATCTATAGATCCATTTAAAACCACTTGGGAGAAACTCAATCCAGATTTCATAACCACAGCTACAATATCCAACTTTGCTGTAAATTTTGCTCATTCCTTCTTTTTTTTATACTGGCTACAGCCTGCTTTTTTTCCGTCTCTCTTTGTGAACAAGATATAATTTTTCAACTATAGCATCGGTTACGAAATTTTGAATCGTCATATCTCTTTCAGCACAAAGGGCCTGTACCCTTTCCAACAATTCTTCAGGTAGCGTGATGTTTAGCTGCTTAGTTTCAGTTTTCTCCGGTGTTGGTTTCTTTTCCATGCTGTTCCTTTCTTTCTCCTAAAATGATAAAGGGCAGGGCAAAAGGGCCGAAAAAAAATCCCATTATAAACCAAAACTGTTTATTATAACCTTTCCTACCAGCCAGATAATAAAGCAGCACACCGAAAAGTATCGAAATAAGTATTATAGCTACCACGCCCATTTATTTATCAACACCCTTAAAAATATGAGTAGAATGCGAAATTAATAGCTCTTTAAATTTTCCAAGTTCACTTTGATCGAGTTTTTCTGCCATATGTTGTCCTCTTAAGGAAATAAATTTTCAAAATAATATTTTTTATCAAGCTTAGAAAATACGAAAAGCCAAAGGATCATGAATACAGTTAGCCCTGTTACAGTGAGCGTTGCTAACACCCAAACAACTTCTTGCTTAGGTTTTAGTTTTTTAACCATATTGATAAGATTTCGATTTTTCCTCTTTTCCGAATATTGCTTAATGCTATCCTTAAAATCTATCCAATCTTGCTCTGTTTGAGACATTTTTGATTTTAATTTTGCTCTTTGATGATTTGGGGCAGATGATGATCGGAATTATGCCTTTACATAAACACCCTTAGCCACACTCTTGATCTTACCCTGTTTTCTCAATTTAAAAACCAGATTAGCAATCTTCTTTTGGTTGTAGCCCGTCTTTTCCATAAGGGCTGCATTGTTAACACCTTTCTTGTATCTGTTGATAATTGCAAGGACTGTATCAGCAGCAGTTGCCTGTGTAGCTTTCTTTGGCACTGCCTTTTTATGTGCTGCCTTCTTTGCAGCAACTTTCTTTATAGGAACCTTCTTCACAGCCTTTTTCTTAACAGCTTTAGCCTTTGGTTTCTTTGTGGGTTTCTTATCTTCACCGATCTGTTCCTGCAACTTCTGAACCTTCTGAATCAATCCATTGAGAGTTTTCAATATGGCTTCCAGATCCTTTTTCAGTTTCTTCATTTCAGTTTTCTCCTCTTTTTTATTTCTGACATTACCATCTGTTTGGTTGACACTTACCATTAACACAATATCCGGAATTACCGCATTCTGAATCATCTATACAGGACTTTTCTTCTTTTGGTGATCCTACATATTCTTGACCTTTTTCGTCATCTTCAAGCTGTGCTTCCATTCCATACCGAATTTGTTTTGCCTTTCTGTTATCCACTTCAACTGTAACATAGGATTCTGAAGTTTGCCGAACCCTTCCACACGTAATTTCTTCACCTGAAGTGGAGTAAAAACATACAGTAGCTCCCATTACAAATCCTGCTTCCTTGTTTCCATTGATAACGATGAGACCTCTATTTGTATTTATTCTCGTGACCTCTGCTGCCTGTACAATGCATTTAAACGATGTTGCAGACACCACTACAATTGCCAGTACAATGAGAACTGTTTTGATCTTGTGCATATGATCCTCCAAATAGTTAAGAAAAGAAACCTTATTGCTTGGGCTTCTTTGCCGACTTATGTAACTTTTTAAGACAATCTTTATCTTTACGGACAAGTGCACATACATTGCGGTTATGAATCTCCCTGCAATTATCATGGTTATACAAAGGGCATTCTGGGTGTTTTTTTGACATCGATATTTCTTGCCTTCCTTTTCGCACTTATTGAGGGCAACCTTCTAAGGAGTTTGACTTCAAAAGGATGTGTTAGATATCAGGCATGATCCTCTCCAATCATTTATCCATTTCTCGTCTCTGATAATCTACTCGTTCCTTTAATTCCTTCCCACACTTGAAAAACGGCAGCTTCTTAGATTTTACCCGGGCCGGTTCCCCAGTTCTCGGATCCCTCCCGGCATATGCTTTGTATTGCTTGGCATAGAACGAGCACAAACCCCTTATTTCAACCCTGTCACCATTAGCAAGGGCATTTGACATTTCATCAAAAAATAGACCAATCACTCTCTTTGCTTCATTCAAAGTTAGCCCATTTTCTTTTCTCAGTTTCTCTATAAGTCCCAGCTTGTTCATCAAATCCCCCCCTTACGCCTTCTTGAATTATTAAATATAACAAAAGCATATAAGATTATTGAAAGAATGTCAATTCACACAAAATGCTTCATCTCAACCAAAATGCCAAGATAAAGGATTTAGTAATGGTCTCTGTCTGCACAAATTCATGTGCACCCATGCTCTGTAAAATGTGTGAACCGGTACCCTCCTGCATAGATGGAACTTTATCATAAATCAAAATCGTCGATTCTATTTTCTCCCTAAATCTTTATCAATAGCGACTTTATGACAATCAGTTATCTATGGGAATTTGAAAATACCGGTATTGGCATGCTTTGTGAAATATTTTCATTTCAATATTTTTTGGGGGTTTACGATATGGCGGAATTAACTATGATGTTATTTGAAAAAGGACCTGAAAATAATATCCGATGCCGGGCAATCAATGGATGGTTCAAAAGAGATTCATACGTGTCTTCAAAGGAAAAACTTTTGTTGGAAATTGGAAAGGTGAAACCGGATGTTGTCGTGATGAATCTTGGTTTGTTTGAAAAGCTTGATGGGATTGAGACTTCACGGATGATTCGTTCGCGGCATAATGTTCCGGTGATGTATGTTTGAGCTATGGTTTTGATAGTTTGAAATCACGAATTTTGAACCTGCTTCAAAATATTGGATAGCAGTTATCTGTGATGGCAGATATAAGTTACGATAGACCGCGTGCTTTCTTATGGGTTTGATTGACTTTTTACTTTTAGATTTTCAAATTTATTTAAAATCTTACTAAAGTATTGACTATTTATAGTTCCAAGGATATGTCCGCTTATAGTTCCGCTCCTATTTTCAGCCTCTTTTTCAGCAAGTGAACAAAAATCTTTTAAAAAGTTTATTTCTTCAATTAATTTCGGTTGAGCATGACTATATTTATATCTTTCTACCATCGATAGGATAACATCCTTCTTTTTCTTATTATCTAAATTTAAAAATTGAATAAAAAAACTATCTGGGGAGATATAACTAAAAATAGGGATCTCACAGTAGATAGAATCTTCTGTGTTTGTGAAAATAATCATCCTCATAAATTTTTCTGTATCTTCAATTAGAATTTTTAACAATTCTTTACCCGCATTAGGAAGATTTTCAATGTGAGCCTTATTTTGGGCTTTTTCCAAATACTTGTAAATTTCATTAAATTCCTCCAAATCCATACCTGCATAACCTAAACCACCCCATGCTTCTCTTTCATTAATTGGATGATTACTTTTTTTATGAATACGAAAAGCTCCCGATTCTTTGATGTCTTTAATGTATTTTTTGCAGTCAGCTAAAATTTCCTTAAGGCTTTTAAGAATTAAATTGATTTGTGAAAAACGCAGCCATAGTCCACTTATGTGTAAAATTTCACCGGGAATCTTGAAATCCCTGTTCTTCCATTTTTTTTGCACATTTCGAAGGCAGGAAAAAAACTCTTCATCTTCCAGTTGATTGTAATGCCACAACTTAACCCAATCGGGAGTATCATCATTTTGACAATATTTACTTTTTTGGAAACTTTCTATCATTTCTGATTCAGAAAGGTATCCTTTGTCGAAAAGATGGCGCCAAGATGTCTCAGGTAAAATTAAATCCCATTCATTAACAAACGGATATTTTTTGAGGACAATATTAATTGGAGGAGAATAGTAGTCCGTTTTATTTTCTTTGTAAATCATTTCCTTTATTGAAACTGAATGCATGGAATTTATGTCTGAAGGTATAATTTGGCCGCATTTAATCTCGAAAGAAAAGGCTAAGAAAAGTGAAAAAAATTCCATTAAAGCAGAATTTGTTCTATAATGATCAGGAATATTCAGATACAATCTTTCAAAATCCCAGAGATTTTGTTTTAGGTGACGTAAGTTGTTATAATTGGCTAAATTAAATATTTCTATTATTTTTTCTTTTTTTCCGTTAAAAAACTTCTTAGCTTCTTCATTTTCAATTTGAGAAACAAATGATTCATGTGCCGAATATACGTCATGAATGACCTTGAAAGTCTTTCCTATTAGCTTTTCCTTTATTTTTCTATAAAGATTGCTTTCTTTATCTTCGGCTTTTTCTATAATTTCCAGCTCTTCTTCATTTGCAAGTATAATAACTTTCAAATCTTGGTGTTCAACAAAAGAGTTTATATATCCGAGCAAGGTGATTATTGGGATTCGACATCTTTCTAAATCATCAATAACAAGAATGCAATTAGCAGTGTTTTCTAAATATTCTGGAATTTTTATATCCGGTATTTGGCTGCTTATGCTTACATCACCTTTATTGTCTCCATCTAAGTCCACCTTTATGCTGGCTCTAACAATACCCTTTAATATCTTACCAGTTAATGCCATGGCCTTGGAAGATAAGATTGGATGTAATTGCTGAAAAATTTGATCTTCAATTTCACTAATGGACGAAACACCATATAGCGTTATATAGATAAATTTAAATGAATCTTTATCAGAATAATAATTTATGAATTGTTTTATAAACCAAGTTTTTCCGCAGCCCCATTTGCCCTGCAATAGGACGGCAAAATTAGGATTAAATTTAGCATTTAGGTAGTAATAAAGGTAAGTTTCAATATGTTCATTTACTTTTTGCATATGAATTAACAAATTTTAAGAAAACTATATTATTTAATTGTTATCGTTTTTTATGGCAGATTTATAATTATTTTGTAGTTGTCTGGCACGGAAAAAATTTACCAAAAGAGCCCTTCGAAATTATCCGGAGGCTCTTCACCAAAATAAATATCCGAATAAATATCGATTTCTTCAGGCATCAAATCGCCTTTTAATTGTCCGCAATCCTCACACAGCGGCTGCAAATTCCTAAATGCTGCTGTTCCTCCTTTGCTTCTGGGAAGAATATGATCAATATGTAATGTCTTGTTATCTTGTCCACATTTAAAGCATTTTCGATCATAAAGATTTATAATTTGATTTTTCAGCTTTTTATGGGGAAATATTTTTCCGGGAGTTTCTAAATCAATATCATAATGCTCTTCAAGATGATAATTAACTACAAAAATCTCGTCTCATTCCCAAGGTCTTAATTCCTTTCCGCATTCCTTGCAGATAAAACAATAATCATTATCATCCTTCAAACTTTCCAGCGTTTTTTTAAGTGTATCTTCTCCAAGTTCAAAGCACATATCATCTTTCCAAGAGGATGGCGTTATATCTGGCCATCTACTCATTGGAAAAGGATCGTTAAAAAAACATTCTTCGCAAAAAGGTGCTCTCAACCACAGATTGAGAATCTCAACAAAACTGCAGTAAGCTCGGCGATTTTCTATATAAAAGCGGTAACACTCCCCACTTTCCCAAAGTGAAAGTTGGTGGTTTAAAGCTTGATCAATGATTGGTCTATATATAAAAGCCATAGGCAATTTTCAATTTATATTGGGAATTTCAAACGATGAAATTACAGCTTGCCATAAGCACAACGATGGCTGAATTACAGATATCATTTAATGGTCATTATCAAGTCAAGTCCATTCGGTCAAAATCAAACCATGACCATCACTCAACAATCTCAAGCATGTATCTTTTCCCAGACTTTCCAGAAGCAGCATTTAATAAAGTCCTAATAGCATCGACCATTCTGCCTTGTTTCCCAATGACCCTCCCCATATCCTCCTTAGCTACTCTGAGTTCTAATACAGTTGTTTGGCTACCTTCAATCTCATTCACCTCTACCTGTTCTGGATTGTCGACCAGTGCTTTTACGATTTGGATTAGAAATTCCTTCATGGGTTTGGTTCTCTGTTTGGGCGATGTCACATCAAGTTTTGTTTAGGAATAGGATATCACAACTTCTGAATCGACCTGAAAATGCCGAATAAATACCAGTACCACAAGATTTACCCGAATGCTGTATCTTGCCAGTACAACAGATTCAAACATCTCAATTTTAATTACATATATCGTATTTGTTACAAAAATGCAAAAAAGGCAAACCCTGCGAAATGGATTTGCCCTTATTGAAAAACGATATCAAAACTTTTGAAGCGGCTTGAAATTCCTGCGATATATAGCAGAAACATGCAATTCAACCCAAGGACTGGGATTGATGATATCACAAGTTTTTTTGGCTCATCCACTCGTTATCAATTCCCGTGGCTTGCGTCTCGACGAGTTACGGCACCTGATGAAACTGGGTGAGACACTAGGCAACCCGCTCATTTGGCTGGCGAGTAGTCTTCCTTGCCGAAGACATACCAGACGAAGGTGCTAATACCCTTAACGTCGCCCTTCTCATCAAAGCCAATCTTACCTAGCACGGTGTCAAAGCTGCCTGCTCTCAAGGCATCGATGACAGCCTTCGGTTTCAAGGAACCCGCTTGTTTAACGGCCTGCGCCCAAGCCTGAACAGCGCCGTAGCTATACAAGGTATAACCGTCTGGTTCGTAGGCATCCTCTTCGCGAATGGCAGCAACAACATCTCCGGCCTCTGGATTTAGGCGCATATCAGGGCCAAAGGTAAAATAGGTGCCTTCGCCTGCTTTGCCCGCGACGAACAGGAACTGGACATTCACCAGCGAATCGCCAGAAAACAAGCGAAGATTGGGCAACTCCTTTTTGACCTGACGCAGAATAATTCCAATATCTTCTAGGTAGCCGCCGGCATAGAGAACATCTATTTTTTTATTGACGAGTTTGTTTACAATCGAATTGTAGTCCTTTTGATCCGCGGTGTAACTATCGAACATAACCTCGGTAATGCCGCGTTTGTTCAGCTGGCGTTTTGTAAACTCTGCCAAGCCCAAGCCATAGGCTTGACCGTCGTGGATGATCGCAATGTTGCTTTTGCTGTGATTGTTGGCCAGGTAGTCGCCGGCGATCGTGCCTTGCTGGTCGTCGCGGCCTATCACCCGAAATACATTGGGACCCCCTTCATCGGTGACCTTGGGATTGGTGGAAGCCGGTGAGATCATTATGATCCCGGCCTTTTCATAGATCTTGCTGGTGGCAAGGGAACAGGCGGAACAAAGATGCCCGAAGACGACAACAACGCCCTCGCTCACCAGTTGCCGCGCCACCGCCTTGGCTTGTCGCGGCTCACACGCATCGTCCACTGAAATGACGACAATCTCCTTGCCAAGGAGGCCGCCTTTGTCATTCAGATGTTCGAGCGCCTTTTGAGCGCCGATTTCCTGCTGTTCGCCAGCATTGAGTGAGCTGCCGGACAAAGGCCCGGCGATACCAACCTTGATCTCGGCCTGAGCCGCCGCAATGACGCAAACTATCGATATGAATGCGCCTATTAGACTTCCAAGAATTGTAGTTTTCATAACTGCCTCCTTCTGTATTGGGTGTGAAGAATTGAGATAACAAAACATCACAGGGAGAGAAACCGAATGAGAATGAGGTCAGCAGAATAAAAGATGTCTTACAATAGAGTCAGAATTGAGGATCAATTTCAAAAGAGAATCAATTTTGTTTTATAAATTAAAACCTTAATAATGTCAATAAAATTATATATATAGGATATTTCTGCTACATCGTGGCATTGATTGTTGGAATAAAGCGATGTGGTTGATTACAGATTTTTTGCCACGATGTCAGATCAGCCAAATTAACAGATATCAAATCCGAACTGTAAATATCAAGCCAAGATTATCTTACAGATACCCATTCCTTACATCAGGTATGGCGTTATCTGTGATCTATTGAGATTATCAAAGCCCACAAAAAACCTGTGATATCATACAATCCAGCATCAAAATTGGTGCTTTTCCAGACTTGTGATTTCTTGCCAAAACAACAACCAGAAGTTTGTTCGTGCTGATTACATATATCGCATTTGTTACAAAAATGCAAAAAAGGCAAACCCCCGAAAAAAGATTCACCCTTATTGGAAAACGATATCACAACTTTTGAACTGGCATTAAAATATGGAATACATAGCAGATAGTGCGCCACGAGCGCACTTTAATATAAAGTGTGCGTAACTGCACATGAGATGAGGGTTTGGCCCCTCGGAGTCGGCTTGCAGGAGCAGGCTCCAAAACACCTCAAGCTGCATTGGTTAAGAGCCACTGTGGTGAGCGTTGAGGAAAAGGTCCCGCTGGACGGGATCAGTTGTGGATCAGAGAGACGAGCGTAAGCGAACCATCCGATGAGGTGTCGAAAATTTAAGGATGACGTCAAAACTGGTGGCTATCTGTACGCCAGGATAAGTCCAGGGGAAACCTGTTTACTGCCTGGGCGGCGTCCGGCATAAAGGTGGCGTGAAACTGATCTGGGCTCGTGTGTGGAACGTGGGAACTCTTCATGTGATGTTAAGAGAAAACCCTATAAGTGAGGACCACGAAGGGGGAAAGTATCGATGCACATGAAGGGGGCGGATTATCCTGTAGTAGTGTTGAAGGCTCTGTAATGGGGCTGGAGCGAAGGGGATGAGTCAGCTCGCAGAAAGATTCAGCCAACCAGAAATGGGAGGAGCTGGACACATTCTGCATCGGCTTGAGACCGAGAGGTTTCAAGAGAATGGCTGGCAGGAGCCGTATGAATCGAGAGGTTCATGTCCGGTTCTGTGAGGGACTGGAGGTGAAATTCCTCCGGTCTACCCGACTTCAAATGGCGGATATTAAATACCCAATCAATGGAGGGATAAAAGGAAAGACCTGAGATTTGCTCTCTTGCCCCTCAAACCGATTTTCCCTCGTATATTTTTTTTGTGGGTGTCAACAGTTCTTGGGGATATATTCATGATTTTTGCTATTTTTTTGCTGGTGTTGCCATGCCTTGTCATATTCGCTATCTTTATTTCTGTGGGGGTCAGGGCTAAAAATTCCAGCGACAATCTTCGGGTAAACGGGGAGATGACTTCGTTTAGATTCGATTCGATAATACTTAAAAATGTTTTTTGTTGACCGTCCAATTGAGTTTCTCTGAATTTATCAACAAATGGCATGACCAGTTCCTTGACGTTGGTTAACACATTCTTTTCTATTTCTGTCTTATCCTCTTCCCTTTTCTTTAACAAAATATTCATTGCAGTATTTATTTCTTCAAGACTTTTGGTCTTGATCTCCAAATTTTTAGTTCGTTCCTTCAGTTCATCATGCGTTTTTTGCAACGCTGCCTCTGCCTGCTTTTGTTGGTTGATGTTTTCAACAGCGGAAATAAAATATTTGGGCTCACCTGATGTTTTTCGTACAAGGGATACCGTCAGATTAACCCAAACTATAGAACCGTTTTTTTTGAAGTAACGTTTTTCCATAGAGTACGTTTGAATTTCACCTGATAGCATCTCCCGGACATACTCTAAGTCAATATCAAGATCGTCTGGGTGTGTAATGTCCTGAAAAGCAAGTTTCAACATTTCTTCTTTTGTATATCCAACGATGTCACAAAATCTCTGATTGATTCGAAGAAAATGTCCTTCTGGGAAAACGTGTGCAATACCGATGGCGGCTTGCTCGAATGTGCTTCGAAATCGTTCCTCGCTTTCCCGTGACGCTACATTGATCTTTTTTATTTCGGTAGTATTACGTGAAATTTCCACAACAGTTTTGGGTCGTCCATCTTCATGCCGTTCAGCTATACTGGCAATACACCAGAAGTCAACGTTTTCACCATCAGTTCCGATTACTTTTGTCTCGTGTTCGTGAACTTTTTCATCTTCAAAGCACCTGCTGACGATACATGGTTCACAAGGTTTGTCATACCCGTGGTAACTGGCATAACACTTTTTACCAACCAAATTGGGTCCAAACAATTTCTTTGCAACTTCGTTTGCCCATAATATATTATGCTGTCTGTCCATCATACTCATGTGATCTGCAATCGAATCAATAACCCCTGATAGTTTTTCTTCACTCTTGCGCAGTTCCACCTCCAACTCTTCATAAGTCGGTTTATTCGTCATCTGAAAAATCTCCAATCAATTTAAGGCCAAGTTCATCGATAATTTCTTTACGAAATCTCTAAAAGTACAGATACCTTGCCATAATACCAACCTAAGTCTAAATTGTGATATTTAATCAATCAATGAAAACACAAAACCCCACCTCTCTATATACGAGAAATGGGGTTCAAAATATTAACATATGCACTCCCTTTGTATCAGGGTTGTGAAAAGGATCAGATTGTCAAAGTACCAAGGCAAGCCAGAATTGAATTAACAGCAGGTAAAGGCAAGTGAGATATCAGGAAAGGGACCAGAATAGGGCTTATAAGTTAACCTGTTGATAATAGATATCTTTCTCGATCCTTTCTTTCTCATAATCTTCCCAAAATGTCAAGTGGTTACTAAAGATGCTACATAGTAGTAGTTAAGGCTTTGCATTTGACATCCCTTCTCATAATTGAGATAAATGACTTATAATTCCAACCTAATACATGAGGAGCCCCCCACCATGACACTCACAAAGATTCAGATCGTAGAATCCATCCACAATGAAATCGGTATTCCCAAGAACAAATCCACAGAAATTGTCGAAACCCTTCTTGAGATCATCAAGAGCACACTGGCATCCGGTGAGGATATGTTGATCTCCAATTTCGGCAGGTTCTGTGTAAAGGAAAAAAGGGAACGTAAGGGCAGGAATCCCGCAACCGGGGATGACCTGATGCTTGAACCAAGGAAGGTTGTTACGTTTAGGTGTTCCGGCAAGTTGAGGGATAGGGTGAACTCCGATTAAAAATATCCATCAGTAACTTTATTTAAAAAGCGAAGCCTATGTGTGGAAGATTTGTTCAATACAGTCCTTTGCAAACTATTCAGCAGATATTCAATATCGGCACGGTATTGTTTGAAGTTATCCCAAACTACAATGTAGCGCCCACCCACCAGATTCTTTCGATTATAAAACATAACAACAAAAACAGACTTGAAAAGCTTCATTGGGGTCTGGTGCCGTTCTGGGCAAAGGATATTTCCATCGCCTCCAGAATGATCAATGCCCGGGCTGAGACTGTTGCAGAGAAACCGAGTTTCAGAAATGCCTTCAGAAAACGTAGATGCTTAATACCTGCAGATGGATTTTATGAATGGAAAGGTGAAAAAGGACACAAGCAACCATACTATGTTTCCATTCCTTCCGGTGAATCCTTTGCGTTTGCTGGTTTGTGGGAAACATGGATTGATAAAGGAAGTGATGAAGAATCTGTTTATAAGTCCTGTACGATTATAACAAGCGAAGCCAGTGGATCCATCAGCAGTATTCATCACCGTATGCCAGCAATCCTTGATCCAGAGTTCCATGAAAAATGGTTGAATCCCGATATCCAAGACCCAAAAGAGTTAGAGATTATCCTACAAGATGGCCTAATCCATGATATGAAATATTATCCAGTATCAAAATTCGTAAACTCTGTTAAAAACAATGATCCAAACTGCATTAAGCCGATTGATGAAAATTTATGACAGAGCTTGGCTATCAAATTTTTCAGAGACTATTCAAACAGATGAAATATCAAAAAGGCAACATGTTCAAAAAAATGAATAAAAATATTTTCGCATTAATTTTAGTAGCCCTTCTCATCTTCATAAATTGCAGCACTGGTAATAATTACAATTATCTTCCGAACAAATTAGGTGACCTAAATCTTACTAAAGTTATTCAAAACAAAAAAGCCAACGTTATCATAAATAAAATGCACGGCAAAAAGCTCGATGATTGTAAAAACTTTATTGCTATTTATGGAGACGATCATTCAAAAAATATTCTATACGTAAGTGTCTATGAAAATGCTGAAAAGGCTGAAACGAACTTAAAGAACATGGCCATGAAAATGGCAAATGGATCATCTGTTTTCTCTCCATTATTACACAGTAAAATGGGAGATAAAGTTCATTTTGAGACAGAAGGAATGGGGTTTAAGCATTATTTTTATCGTGTTGATAATATCTTAATTTGGTGGCAGGCTGAGCCTGATAAAGCAGAAACGACATTTAGCGACTTGCTCAAATTTGACTTTACGATTCTGAATGATAAGGTAGCTCAGCAATAAAAAGGGCAGAGCCGTTTATGCTCTGCCCATATTAGCCCGATAGAATCTTTTAAACCACATCAGAAACTACCAAGCATCATATCCTTTTAGCTTCCCTAAATGCCGTTGTTCAATGCAGTGTTGCATCGAGATGCACGGACATTCGAGAAGCTCTATAAACGTCACCTCAAGCCTCTCTTTGAACAGTGTAACCTTCGTGATATTGAGTCTTCACATGGTTAAATATATGGTGTTGAAGCTGAGTGACATTTAGTGCTTTTCAGTATCATGTCCTATTTATAAAATAATACATATGTGAATCCTGTCAATAAAACTGGCCATCCAAAAAGGCTAAAAATTGTTGACTTCAGAGGTCATTATGATATAGTTTGATTTATAAATAATTATGAAGAGTGAGGATAGAGATCTGGCTCAGAGACCCTCACAGCAACCTGTTTCCAAAAGGTGCTAATGCCAGAATCCATGAGGTCAAAATGACAAACGGAATATCACGGCCTCCTTTTGGAGGCTTTTTTAGTTTAAGGCCAAGGTCACCTCCAAGACCTAAATAAAATTCAGAAACGAATAAATCAGGTGGGCAGATTTGTGGATGCTTGCAATCCCACCCTAAAAAATAATGTTGCTAAAACGCCAGCAGAGACCCTGTTGCTGAACATTGGCAACGGGGTTTGTTGCTTGGGCAGGAAGGGAAAATAAATTATGGGGCACATAAAAGCATTAGAGATGGCAAATATGATAAATCTGGAACAGGAAATCCGGTGGCACTTACAACACAACCATTATCCACCTGTACCGGAGGAAATGATCCATGTTGCAGTCAAGGCTGTTAGGTTTTGCCGGGATGATAAATTTAATGAGACCATAGTAACCTTTTTTGAACACCAGTTCTACGGCTGGAGTGTGCCAGCATATGTCATTGTTGAGGCTTATCATCTTGAGCCATGGGTGAATGAATTGGAGGTGGACTGATGAATGATCATGGAATCCAACTTGTCAGGAAAATCTTTAAGGATATGAATATAGACGAAGAATGGAGTGTTGAAACTAACAAGGGTTTCACATGGTGGGGTCACCAGTATGCTCAAAGAATATGGGCTGAACATCCGACTGAAGATAATGGATTTCACGTAACCAAGGTAAACGCAGAAACGGAAATCTTAAAATATCCAGCAAGATCCACTGAAACAGAAACCCTGTTAGCCATTGAAATGATGAAAGCATCACTTAGTGGTCTGGTTATTGACCAAGAAACTGATAAAATTACACTTCGTTGCAGTGCATACATCCATGAAGAAAACCAGAGCTGGCTTGGAAGGATATTTTCCCTTGCAGCCATCATGCAGATAATTGAAGCTGAGAACAAAGGAGATGATTTGGCAATGTTTCTTGAATTACAGGCAGACAAAAGCATGCACCCGCATTCTGGGTTTCGGAATGCAATGGATGAGATGCTAAACGTTGTAGATCAAGTTGTAATACCTGAGGGTAAAGAGCCTTTCCAGAGTATTGGGGAATTTGAGTTCAGACGAGCAGCAGACATCTTAAACAGCCAGAACCTGATATCAACAGCAAGTGAAACTGGTCTATCGGCTTACCTGCCTTTTGCTGACAATACAGCCTTGTTACAGGCTGATACAGAGCAGGAACATCCTGAGCTTGGCAAAGGTCTCCTATTCCAATTATTTCTGCCACCTGAGAAGATTGATATAGATGGGTCATTTATAATGGACTTAAACTCAATGGAGCAGAATGCATTTCCATCTGGACACTTTCTTGGGTCATGGTGCTTAGGCCCTATTGGGGAAAACTTACACACTGCAGTGTATGTAACCTTTATTCCGGCTATCGTTTGCACCCCGGGAATTCTTTTAAATATGTGCATATCGACAATGTCTCATGGAAAATTTGCTGAAGGGTTCCTTGATTTGAATTGATTGGGGTTGGATGGGCCAAGAGGACGGACACATTTAACATTAAATGCCCTTGTAAAGAGACATGCTTATCAGAAAATGGGCCTAAAAAAATTTAAAAGTATATTCAGGTACGGACGACAATGTTGGGAAGGATCTGAGTGTGTGAGAATATGTATATATGACATCCTCTTACACAGGGCCATGGGGTGGGTCTTTTAAGAAGCCCCCCCCCTCCTTAAATCTAAATTCAAAGATAATAAATCCAGCACATGAGTTAAGATGCGAAAAAGTGGGGATAGGGTGGGGACAAGATGGTTGCCAAATAAAAATGGGGTCTGTAAAAATCTTGCAACTTCTTGATATTATTGGTGCCGAGGGACAGAATCGAACTGCCGACACGGGGATTTTCAGTCCCCTGCTCTACCGACTGAGCTACCTCGGCGTAATTTGAGATAAATAGGAAAAATATTAGAAGCCGTTTTTTTTGTCAAGATCTTTTTATCACATATCGCCAAAAAGATGCTGGAGTAAAACACAAGCTGCAACCGTCGCTGTTTCGGATCTTAGGATCCGCGGCCCCAAACTCGCGGTGACAAACCCCCGATCCCGGGCACATTCAATCTCCTGCTTGGTAAAACCGCCTTCAGGTCCAAGCAACACATAAATTTTTTTGATTTTACAATCAGACCCCGGTAATTTGGCATTGAGCGGTTGCAATTCATCTTCCCAAAAAGCGATCTTAAGGTCGGCGGCCTGAGAAAGATTCAATATTTCTTCGAAGGATACCGTGTCGCCAATTTCCATAATACAGCCCCGCTTACACTGCTTGATGGCTTCTTTTGAAATTTTTCCCCACCGTTTCATGCGTGCCAAAAGCTGTTTTTTGTCAGGTCTCGGGACGGATCTATCGGCGATAAAAGGTATCCATTTTATGATGCCGAGTTCACTGAGTTGTCGAACAAGGCCGTCCATTTTCTTTTCTTTTAAAAACCCTTGAACAACCGTAATTTGAACGGGGGATTCTGCTTCCAAAGGAAAACGGCGAATCACCGACACCTTGACCCTTCCGGCGGACAAATCGACGACTTCGGCTTCGTATTCAAATCCTTTTCCGTCTAAAAGACCAATTTTATCACCGGGTTTCAGACGTAGCACCGTCTTAATGTGCCTGGCATCGGAACCGGTGATAATGAAAGTCGACCCCGTGCTTTTTGCTTGTTCAATAAAAAAGTAGCGCATAAGATTTCTTATACCTGCAATTTGCAAACGTCAAGTTCGTAAAATGCAAATATCTTGACACACTAGGGTCCCTATGATAAATTTTTTTGAATTCTGGGATATTTATTTCGTAATAATGCATGGCCTTTTCTGGGAAACGGGGGGGTGATATGACAATCAATGGTGAGCCCGACAAAAACACTGAAAGGACGGAACCGGCGGAAGATGAAGAGATCATCGAGCTCAAGGAAGAGATAGAAAGTGGGCCGGAAGACGATGATGACATACTCGACCTTTTAGATGCTGTTGAGGAACTTCCCATAGAAGATCAAGAGGAAATCGTCCTTACTGAAACAGAAGAATCCGTTGAAGATGAGGAAATTTTTGAACTAACGGATGAGATAATCGATACATCACAAAATGATGATAGAAATTATCGACCTGATGGATACCGTCGAAGAGATTTCCATTGAACCCGACGAAGATGACGAGATCATCGAACTGATCCCGGAACCCGGCGACGCATTCCCGACGGGAGATAGAGGAAATCGGGCGAGTCTGTGCCACCGACGACCCTTCACCGGAATCGGACGATATCCCTGGCTTAGAAAGCGATCTTTTTGAAGAAACCATTGACTTTGATGAGGAATTAGACCAAGAAGTGTCCATGGATCCGTCCCTGAAAGATGATTTCGCCGATTCATTGGGGATTGAGCTCGAAACAGGAGAAGATATTCCGGAAGGTTCCCTGGAAGCCGGCAGGGTATCCGACGAACAGATAGAGTCGGCGTTAGAGCGCGTCATAAAAAAGATGTTTTACGAAAAAATCGATGGTATTCTTGTTGAAGTGATTGAAAAAGACAGTTAAGAAGGAAATAGAAAGGCTGAAAAACATTTCTGCTCGAAGAGGAATCGGGCAGCGAGAAAATAATTGTTCTTTTGGGCCGCCAATGATCGTCCGGCCTGCTGAACCTGATCATGTCAAAAAACTAAAATGGTAAAAACCCGGGGATTATGCAATAATCCCCTTTTCCATTTTTTAGCAGTATCGGATGCCATGTGTGCTGTCCGGACCAGTTATCACAGGGAGTATTAAGGTATGAGTTCCAATCTTTCTAAACAAAAGTTATGATCCCCATGATGTTGAAAAACGATGGTACGATTTCTGGGAAAAAGAAGGGCTGTTTCGCGGGCCGATGCGGCGGACGGCGACCGGAAAGGTTATTCCATCGTAATTCCCCCCCGAATGTCACCGGTGTTCTTCACATGGGGCATGCCCTCAATAGTACATTGCAGGATATTCTCTGCCGCTACAGAAGATTGCGGGGGGATAATGTCTTGTGGATGCCCGGGACCGACCATGCAGGAATCGCCACCCAGAATGTTGTTGAAAAAAAACTCGCAAGCGAGGGGTTGGATCGCCACCAGGTTGGCAGGGAAAAATTCATCGAGGCGGTCTGGGAGTGGCGAGGTGAGTATGGCAGTGCAATTATCAATCAGCTTAAACGTCTTGGCGCTTCATGTGACTGGGAGAGGGAGCGCTTTTACCATGGACGAAGGCCTTTCGAAAGCCGTCCGAAAGGTTTTCGTGACCCTGTACCATGACGGTCTTATCTACCGCGGGCAATTACATTATTAACTGGTGCGGCCGCTGCCATACAGCCCTTGCCGATCTTGAAGTCGAACATGAAGAGCATGACGGTTATTTATATCATATCCGATATCCTTTTACAGATGGAGAGGGTGGCGTCGTCGTCGCAACCACCCGGCCTGAAACCATGCTGGGAGATACTGCGGTGGCCGTGAATCCTGATGACGAGCGCTATCACGGCATCGCAGTCTCACCAGGTCATTCTTCCCCTGATGGACAGAAAGATCCCCATCATCAAAGATAAATATGTGGACACGTCCTTTGGAACGGGGGCATTGAAGATTACACCGGCCCATGACCCCAATGACTTTGAAATCGGCAATCGCCACAACCTGGAACGGATCAAAGTTATCGATGACGACGGCCGCATGACAGCCGAAGCCGGCAAGTTTAAAGGGCTCGACCGGTTCAAGTGCAGGGACGCCGTGGTTAAAGCCCTTAAAAGAAGCGGGGCTCCTTCAAAAAGTAGAACCCTATAAACACAGCATCGGTCACTGTTATCGATGCAATACCATCATCGAGCCGAATCTGTCAAAACAGTGGTTTCGTTAAGACCGGCCCCCTTGCGGAAAAGGCCATGGATGCCGTCAAGAATGGCGACACCAGGATCATTCCCGAAATATGGACGAAGACCTATTTTGAATGGATGAACAATGTTAAAGACTGGTGCATTTCAAGGCAGATATGGTGGGGGCATCAGATTCCGGCGTGGACATGCGGGGCGTGCGGGGAGATCATCGTCGCCATGGACACACCCCGGACATGCCCGGCGTGCGGCGGAGCAGATCTTGTACGGGAGACAGATGTTCTGGACACCTGGTTCAGCTCCGCTCTATGGCCGTTTTCAACCATGGGGTGGCCGGAAGAGACGTCGCTCTTAAAATTGTTCTATCCCACATCCGTACTTGTGACCGGTTTTGACATCCTCTTTTTCTGGGTTGCCAGAATGATGATGATGGGCATCTATTTCATGGGGGATGTACCGTTTAAAGATGTTTATGTTCACGCCCTGGTGCGTGACGAAGACGGCAAAAAAATGAGCAAGTCAACGGGAAATGTCATCGATCCCTTTGGACATTATCAACCACTATGGGAACCGATGCATTCCGGTTTACCCTGGCCGCTTTTGCAGCACAGGGCAGAGACGTCAAGATGTCGGAAAAGCGTGTTGAAGGTTACAGAAATTTTATCAACAAGATCTGGAATGCCACCCGCTTTTGCCCTGATGCACATAGATAAAGCGTATAAAAACATACCGGATGAACCCCTTTCTCTTGCTGACCGCTGGATTCTGTCCAGACTCTCCCATGTTACCGTCAACGTTTCCGAATCCCTGGACAGTTACAGATTCAATGATGCAGCAGGCGCCCTTTACAAATTTGTGTGGCATGAGTTCTGTGACTGGTATCTTGAAGCCGTCAAACCCGCTTTGTACGGAAAAGAGGGGGAAAGCCGCAAGGAGGCAACCCTTAGTGTGCTGTGGCGTGTTCTGCACGATACCGTTATTCTGCTTCACCCTTTTATACCGTTTATTACAGAGGAAATCTGGGATAAACTTCCGGGCACACAAGGAACCATCATGAAAGCCGACCTTCCCTTTGGATGCCGACCCTGTTGACGGCCTGGTCGAGATGAGGAGGCAGAATCAAAAATGGGCTCATCTCGGGATATAATAACAGGAATAAGAAACATCAGGGGAGAGATGAACATTTCGCCCATGTTGTCCCTGGATGTTTCGGTCCATTCACAGGAAGATTCAACATAGGGAAACGATTCAACAGTCCACGGACATGATCATCAACCTTGCCAGATTAAAATCCCTGTCTGTTGAAAGTCCGGGACACCGGCCAAAATCGGCTGCAACGTCTGTTGTCAAAGATGCTACGATTTTTGTCTCATTAGAAGGAATTGTCGATTTTAAACAAGAGATGCAGCGCCTTGAAAAGGAAATCAACAAACTGACCCAATGAATTGACCAAGGTTTCAAAAAAACTTAACAATGAGGATTTTCTCAGCAAAGCACCTGAACATGTGGTGGCAGAAAGTCAAGGAAAAGCACGAGACCTTTATACAGAAGCAGGAGACCTTCAGATGAATCTGGATAAGATCAAGGGAACTCGAGGCTTAGAGTGAAATGATTTCATGTTACCCGAAATGAATGTGAAAAGAATTTATCATGGACTCAATACAGCATCTCATCGAAATAGCGCTAAAAGAAGATATCGGTCCCGGGGAGACATTACCACCAATAATCTTATCGATCCGAATCTTGAGGGAAGAGGCCTATTATCATCGCCAAAGAACCCCTGGTTGTTGCCGGACTGGAGATCGTCACCCGGGTTTTTCAGCATCTTGATCCCAAAGTCATATTGAGGTCTGAATATAAGGATGGAGATGCCCTAGAACCGGGTGACACCATCGCGGATGTTGAAGGGCAGACTCCGGGCTCTGCTTTCAGGTGAGCGAACCGCCTTGAATTTTCTTCAACATCTCTCAGGGGTGGCCACCTTTGTCCGCTCTTATGTCAAGGAACTTGCAGGGAAGAGATCTCGCGCTGGTGGATACCCGCAAGACCACTCCCCGGGCTGGCGTGTATTGGAAAAATATGCTGTCAGGGTGGGGGGCGCCCATAACCACCGGATGGGGTTGTACGATGGCGTCTTAATTAAAGACAACCACATTGCGGCCTGTGGCGGCATAAAAAAAGCTGTGGATCGTATCCGGACTGAATTGTCGCACCTGTCAAAGATAGAGGTGGAGGTGTGCCAGCAAAAAGCAGGTCGAGGAAGCCCTTGAAGCCGAGTGCTGATGTTATTATGCTCGACAACATGAATGTTCAACAGATAAAAGACGCCATAACACATATTGATGGAAGGGCGGTGGTGGAGGTGTCCGGAAATGTAAAAAAGAGCGTTCTCAAATCCCTGGCAGATACCGGTGCAGATATCATATCCGCAGGGGCACTGACCCATTCTGCAAGATGTGTGGATATCAGTATGCGGGTAAAGGCAGCTGATGAGTTGCTATGATACCCGATACGCGATACCATACCTTCAAAAAATTACCCGGTTGTAAATCATACGATCATCGGTATCAACGTTGTCATTTATCTGTTTGAAATGTCCCAGGGGGTTGATTTAAATCGCTTCATCTATATCTACGGTCTTGTTCCCGCCAGATATTCGGTCCCTCAAATCGCATCTTACTTTTCAACGGGCCACCAGTTGTTCTCCCTGCTCTCTTTCATGTTTTTACACGGCGGGTTCTTTCACCTTCTTGGCAATATGTGGTTCCTTTATATTTTTGGGGATAACATCGAAGATCGTCTCGGCCCTTTTCGGTACATCGCTTTTTACCTGCTTTGCGGAATCACATCCGGTCTTTCCCATCTTGTTCTCAATTTTCATTCCAACATGCCCACCATCGGAGCCAGCGGGGCCGTTGCGGGGTGTCATGGGGAGCGTATTTGATTCTTCACCCCCATGCCAAAATATTAACACTGATCCCCATTATTATCATACCCTGGTTTATTGAAATTCCCGCTTTTTTCTTCCTGGGTCTTTGGTTTGTTATCCAGTTTCTAAATGCAACAGGAAGCCCATGGCGGTGCCGGCGGGATTGCATGGTGGGCGCATGTCGGCGGTTTTGTTTTTGGAATCGTTTTCCTAAAGATTTTGCTTGCATTGCCCGGGACAGGGAGTGACCGATAGAGTTCGCCGGGTCACCGCAAAAAGAAAAACCCATCGCTTGCAGGTTATCCGGCCTGTGGGTCCTGGAAATGACCCCCATCTCTATGGTACGATTTCCGTTTCATCATTCGAAGCCCTTGCCGGGGACACAAAAGTTGGTCAATATCCCCTGGGGATTTAAGAAACAGATTATCAAAGTCATCGTTCCTCCCGGGTGTAAAAGAAGGGAGCAAGCTGCGGTTGAAAGGTTTGGGGCAAAACAACATCCGACGGACAACGGGGCGATTTGTACCTTAAAGTGGCTATAGTAAATTGAAGTACCAGTGAAGAATTTTCGCTCCAAAGAAAATATATGAAATTGCACCAATGGACAGAAATGGACCGAATGGAATCGCAAATTTCATATTTTTGCCTTTGGCCAGTATCATTATCATGCCGACGCATGTCCCCACCATCGACGAAATAAAAATTGTATAGATAACGCCTTTCCAGCCGATAATGGTTCCAATCATCCCCAGCAGCTTGATATCACCCGCCACCCATTCCGTCTTTACGGGTAATCAGGGTGTATACCCAGGCAACACACAACAGACTGCCCCCGCCGATCAGCAGGCCCAGCAACGATTCTTTGAACGTCACGGCCGGCAAAGCAAAAGAAGCGACAAGACCGATGGGAATTCCCGGAAGTGTGATGATGTCGGGTATGATTTTATGATCAATATCAATAAAAGTTATGACAACCAGGGATGAAATAAAGACAAAATATATCAGGCCCTTCCATGGACACGCCCGACGTAAAAAAAACATTCACCGCTACGATTCCCGCCCATGAACTCCACCAGCGGATAGCGAAAAGATATCGACATATTACAATATCGGCATCGGCCTTTAAGCCAAAGATAACTTAAAACAGGGATATTGTCGTAAAATGGGTATATGACTGTTGCAGTTTGGACAAATTGAACGGGGGGGATCCACAATCGATATTGAAACAGGCAGTCTGTAGATACAGACATTTAAAAAACTTCCAATGCACATGCCCAGAATGAAAATTATGCTCACGATCCATAAGTCGAACATGTTTTATAACGCACCCTCTTGAATTAATGATTGGATAATAGTAAGTATTACCCTGATTGATCGAATACAGGATGCCCCAATCCAAGGCATCAAGGGCAAAGCCGTAGTCGTCTACTGCGAGCCCTTGATAACGAGGGAGGTGGGGTATCAGACCGGACTGAATGCTCTTGTCTATATATGTAGATGCCGCTCGTGTCAAAACAACTTTTTTTCTAGCATTTCTGCTTTTTGAAAATATTTTCGCCTCAAGTCGTGTTGGATTTTCCTGTTTGACGACCCAATTCGAAAAGAACTATAAACAACCTGGAATCATACTTTTAAAGGAGATAGGAATCATCATGCGGAGAAAAGACAAGGAAATTACAGACTGCGTCAAAATCGAATCCATCATCCAAAGGTCTGTGGTCTGCAGGCTGGGGCTCCTTGATGAGAACCGTCCATATATTGTACCCTTATGCTTTCGGATACAAAGACAATACACTCTATTTTCATTCAGCAAATAAAGGCAGAAAGATCGATATTCTTAAAAGGAACCATACGGTCTGTTTTGAATTCGATATTGACTGCGAACCCATAAAAGCGGATAACCCATGTGAGTGGGGAATAAAATATAAAAGTGTAATCGGTTCTGGAAAAGCTTACTTTGTTGACGATTTTGAGGCAAAATGTGCTGCCTTGGATATTATCATGGCGCAATATTCAGATGGAACATTTGACTATCCGAAAACCAAAGTAAAAAATACGCTTATCATCAGAGTTGAAATAGAACACATGACAGGTAAACAGTCTGGTCAAATTGCCTGATGCTGCAAAACTGGAGAATGGGAGGTTTTGAAACGGTTTTTAGACAATTTATTTAAAAAGAAACAAAGGGGGAAGATGTTATGAGCGTCAATGTCGTGGAGAGGATAGATGATCGTGTCAAAGTAAGGCACGTGCTTGCCAGTGTTTTTGACAAAAGCGGTTTGGAAGAATTCATACCGGAACTCCTCAGGACAAATCCGGAGATTAAATTTTTCTCAACAGGCGGGACTTACGCAAAGATAAAAGAGATCCTTGGGGATGGGGCCGATTCCTGTCTGACCCAGGTTTCTGACTATACGGGTCAGCCGGAAACCCAGGGCGGCCTTGTAAAGACCCTCGATTTTAAAATATATCTCGGACTGTTAACTGAAACCTACAATGACGCCCATAATGAGGACATCAAAAGAACAGGTTCTACTCATATCGATATGGTTGTCGGCAATCTGTATCCGTTTGAGGATACGATTTCAAAACCGGATGTCACGGTTGAAATGGCCCGGGGCAATATTGATATCGGAGGGCCGTGTATGATAAGAGCTTCCGCCAAGAATTATTTGAGGGTTGCATCGGTGGTTGACCCTTCAGACTATAAAGCCATTATATCTGAAATGAAAGCAAATGAAGGTTCGATATCCCTCAAACTCCGTTACCGTCTGGCACAAAGGGCGTTTGCATACACGGCTGCTTATGACCGCACCATTGCAGACTTTTTGGGCTCCAGAACCCCTGAGGATGTAAAGGAATGTTATAAGTTTTAAAAAACATGCACGAGCTATCTAAATTAAAGGAGAAAACAATGGCTGAAGATTTAAAGAAAATGTATCGAACAATAATGGATGACCATTTTCCTCCGAAGATGGAGATTAGTTTTGTGGACCTGGATAAAAGACAGACGCTTTTTTATGAAAAAGTATCATGGACCATCGATAACATCCAAAAAGGATTGAGATACGGCGAAAATCCGGGCCAGGAAGCGGCGCTTTACAAATTGGTAAACGGAAATCTTGTCCTTGGGGAAACCGAATCTATTCAGCCGGGCCAGTATCTGGCCTCAGATATCGAACTGCTACAGTCCGGAAAGCACCCTGGAAAAACCAACCTGACCGATGCCGACAACTCATTGAATATTTTGAGATACTTTCCGGACAAACCCACTGTCGTCATCGTAAAGCACAACAATCCCTGTGGCGTTGCCAGAGCTGATACACTAGAAGAGGCATATCAAAAGGCAAATCTGGCAGACAGAATTGCGGCGTTCGGAGGATGTATTGCAGTTAATCGGGCTGTTGACCGGGCAACGGCTGAAGCCATTATCCAACAATATGCCGAAGTGGTGGTTGCGCCTGATTTTGAAGAAGGTGTAATGGGAATTTTTTCAAAGAAGAAAAACCTCAGGGTGATCCGTATCGGCAATATAGAACGGCTCCAGGCCTTTGTGGGTCAACGATGTGTGGAATTTAAAAGCCTGATTGACGGTGGAATTATCGCCCAGTGGTCTTTTGTTCCCAAAGCCCGTACCCAGGCGGATCTAAAACTTGCAGAATGTGAGTATAAAGGCAAACATTACCGGATCCAGCGGGAACCCACCGATCAAGAATACAATGACATGCTTTTTGGGTGGCTTGTGGAATCCGGGATTACATCAAATTCAGTTATCTATGTTAAAGATCAAGTCACCGTCGGCATTGGAACAGGTGAGCAAGACCGGGTCGGTGTTGCAGAAATTGCCAGAGACAAGGCCTATCGGAAGCTGGCGGATCGTTACTGCTTCGATATGCACGGCATCCCTTATAACGAGCTGAAAGACGACGATAAAAAATCGGAAATTGATGATAGAGTGGATGCTGAGAAAGGTGGACTAATCGGCTCGGCCATGGTCAGCGATGCCTTTTTCCCTTTCAGAGACGGTGTCGATGTCGGACTGGAAGAAGGAGTTACATCGGTCATTCATGCCGGCGGATCGGAGAATGATTACCAGTCCATAGACGCATGCAATGAGGTCGGCGCTACAATGGTCTATACCGGGCAGAGGAGTTTCAAACATTAGACAGGATTCGTCCATTTGCTGTGTTATCAGGGATTCGATGTAGGTATACTACAAGCTTCATCCCCGATGCCTGGCAATTGAGAAAACCGGGTTCGCCCGGTTTCCCATGAAGAATTTTAACTGCCCCGCCAAAACCTTTTGCCGGGGCTTTTTTTTATGCGACATGCCGGACGTACCGATAAAAAAGACAGCACCATTGCCTGCGCTGTCTTTTGTTGGGTCGACAACACTGATTCTTGACTATCCTTCAAGGTTAAAGTTAAAAATGAATTCCACCAGCCGTATTCAAATTTATTAATCTGTCAAATTATTGATGAGGATGTTGATCATGGCCAAACTTTTGTGGAACCCCTCTGAGGAAAGCGTCAGACACACAAACATGTATCGCTTTATGGATTTTATTAATCAAAAGTACAACCGCCAATTTTCTGAATATGCGCCGCTTTACCAATGGTCCATCGATAATATTCCCCACTTCTGGGCTTCGATGTGGGAATTTGCCGAAATCAAGGCGTCAAGGCCCCACGAACAGATCATCGACGACGTCGGGAAAATGCCGGGGGCCAAATGGTTTTCCGGATCCCGGCTTAATTTTGCGGAAAACCTTCTAAGGTATAGAGACCATAAGCCCGCCCTGATCTTCAGGGGGGAAGATCGAGTTGCCAGAACCATGACCTATGCCGAGCTTTATAATGAAACGGCTCGGGTAGCCGGATCTTTAAGAACCGCCGGTGTTCAAACGGGTGATCGGGTGGTCGGCTTTATGCCCAACATGCCGGAGACCATCATCGCCATGCTGGCCGCCACCAGTATCGGTGCAACCTGGTCTTCGTGTTCTCCCGATTTTGGGATCAAAGGGGTACTCGATCGATTCGAACAGATTCAACCCAAGATTTTGTTTACTGCAGATGGTTATTTTTTCAAAGGAAAACCCTTTGACAGCCTTGGGCGTATCTCGAACATTATAAAGAATCTTCCGTCCATCGAAAAAGTGGTGGTGGTGCCGTACACCCGGACAGATCCGGATATCACCGGCGTGCCCAATGCCGTTCATTACAAAGATTTTCGATCTGCCCCACGGAATCCGGAGATTGAGTTCGAACAACTCCCTTTTGGCCATCCCCTTTACATCATGTATTCGTCGGGCACCACCGGACTTCCCAAGTGCATGGTTCAAAGCGCGGGAGGAATTCTTATCCATCATTTAAAAGAACTCATTCTTCACACCGATTTAAAAAGAGACGATACGATTTTTTATTTCACCACCTGCAACTGGATGATGTGGAACTGGCTTGTCAGTTCTTTGGCCGTCGGGGCCACACTGGTGCTCTTTGACGGCAACCCCTTTCACCCGGATCCGGGAGCCCTCTGGAAGATGGCCCAGGATGAAAAAATCACCATATTCGGAACCAGTGCAGGATACATTGCAGCCCTGCAGAATGCCGGTGTGAAGCCCGGTAAGACCTACGACCTCTCCCCGCTCAAGGCGGTGCTTTCAACAGGTTCACCGTTGTCCATGGAAGGTTTTGAGTATATCTACAGGGAAGTCAAACAAGACCTTCGGCTGGCCTCGATTTCCGGAGGGACGGATCTCAACGGATGTTTTGCCCTGGGGAATCCCATGGGACCGGTCTATGCCGGTGAGCTCCAGTGCAGGGGGCTGGCCATGAAGGTTCTGGCGTTTGACGAAAACGGAGAATCGGTCATCAACCGACAGGGAGAGTTGGTCTGTACCGCTCCGTTTCCGTCCATGCCTATCTATTTCTGGAACGATCCGGACACCAAAAAATATCGAGAAGCATATTTTGATGTGTATCCCGATATCTGGCGGCATGGAGATTATATTTTGATCACCGAAAAGGGCGGTGTTATCATTTACGGCCGGTCAGACGCCACTTTGAACCCCGCCGGCGTGCGCATCGGGACCGCCGAGATCTATCGCCAGGTGGATCTGTTAAAGGAGATCCAAGACTGTGTGGTTGTGGATCAGAACTGGAAGAATGATGTCCGTGTTATCCTGTTTGTCAAAATGACCGAAGGATATGAACTCACCGACGAGATTGCAGACAAAATAAAAAACACCATCCGCACCAATGCGTCACCGAGGCATGTTCCGGCATTGATCCTGCCGGTTCCGGATATTCCGTACACCCACAATATGAAAAAGGTGGAACTGGCGGTGAAAAAGATCATCCACAACCAGCCGGTTCTCAATAAGGATTCCCTGGGCAACCCGGAAGCTCTCGATTATTACGCGAATATTAAGGCGCTTCAGGAAGATTAAGCCGGATTTATCATGAGGAACTTAACGGTGCATTGGATCCGGGGCATCCTAAACTTTCGCTCAATAAGGGTAAAACAGAAAAAACCTGCGTCTGGTTGTCTTTTAACCCCAGGGTCGAACATGGCTTGTCGGACCACAAAAAAATCCTGCGGCACGACAGTGCACGCAGGATTTTATGATAAACTGTTTTTAACTGTTATTTTTTATCGTCGTCTTTAACCTCTTCAAAATCAGCATCCACCACGTCTTCGTCAGTTTCGGATGGTCCGGACTCCGGGTCCGCTGCCCCGGCCTGCTCCTGGGCATCCGCCTGGGAAGCCTGCTGGTACATGGCTTCGGCCAGTTTGTGAGATGCCTGGGTCAACTCCTCGCTCAACCGTTTGATCTCTTCGGTGTCCTCCCCTTCCATCGCCTTCTTAAGCGGTTCGATGGTGGTTTCAACCTTGCTCTTGGTTTCAGCATCAATCTTGTCACCCAGATCTTTGATGGATTTTTCCGTAGAATAGATCAATGAATCGGCTGAATTGCGGGCTTCGACCAGTTCTTTTTTCTTTTTATCGTCTTCAGCATGAACCTCGGCATCTTTTATCAGTTTGTCGATTTCCTCTTCAGACAATCCGCTGGACGCCGTTATTTGAATCGACTGTTCTTTTCCGGTGGCCGTATCCTTTGCAGAAACATTTACGATGCCATTGGCATCTATGTCGAAAGTGACCTCAATTTGCGGCACGCCTCTGGGTGCCGGCGGTATTCCCACAAGTTCAAAGCGCCCGAGGGTTTTGTTCCCGGCGGCCATTTCCCGTTCGCCCTGGAGTACATGGATGGAAACGGCAGGCTGGCTGTCTGCCGCCGTTGAAAAAATCTGGCTCTTTTTTGTCGGAATGGTTGTGTTCTTTTCGATAAGCCGTGTCATAACCCCGCCCAGAGTTTCAATACCCAGGGAAAGAGGGGTTACGTCGAGAAGGAGAACATCTTTGACATCTCCTTTCAGAACACCGCCCTGGATGGCAGCTCCGATGGCGACGACCTCATCGGGGTTAACACCTTTATGGGGTTCTTTGTCGAAAATCTTTTTGACGCGTTCCTGAACCGCCGGCATGCGTGTCATGCCGCCCACAAGAATAACCTCATTGATCTCGTTGGGTGTCATGCCGGCATCCTTAAGTGCAGTTCGGCAAGGTTTTTCCAGGTTGTCAAGAAGATCGGTGATAAGTCCTTCAAGTTTGGCCCGTGTAATTTTTATATTCAGGTGCTTAGGGCCGCTGGCATCGGCTGTTATGAATGGAAGATTAACATCCGTCTCCATGGATGTGGAAAGTTCCATCTTTGCCTTTTCAGCAGCTTCTTTGAGCCGCTGCAATGCCATTTTGTCGGTTCTGATGTCGATCCCCTGGTCTTTTTTGAATTCACTTGCAAGGTAATCGATTAGCCGAAGATCAAAATCTTCACCGCCAAGATGGGTATCGCCGTTGGTGGACTTGACCTCAAAAACCCCTTCACCGATTTCAAGAATGGATACGTCAAAGGTCCCACCGCCCAGGTCAAAGACGGCAATTTTTTCCTCTTTTTTCCTGTCGAGACCGTATGCCAGAGACGCGGCGGTAGGTTCGTTGATAATCCTGAGGACATTGAGGCCGGCAATCTTTCCGGCATCTTTGGTCGCCTGTCGCTGGCTGTCATTGAAATACGCTGGAACTGTTACAACCGCATCGGTTACTTTCTCGCCGAGATATTCTTCGGCGGTATGTTTAATGTTTGCCAAAATGTACGATGATATTTCCGCCGGGCTGTTCGGCTTTCCTCTGAGGTTTATACGGACGTCACCATTTTCAGCCTGTTCAACTATGTAAGGCAGTATGTTTTTATCAGTCTGTACTTCTTTTGAAGCATACTTGCGGCCGACAAGCCGTTTTACAGCAAAGACCGTATTCTCCGGATTGGTAATGGCCTGCCGTTTTGCGATTTGACCGACCAATCTTTCCCCACTTTCCGAAACAGCGACGATGGAAGGGGTGGTGCGCCCTCCTTCGGGATTCGTGATGACCTTTGCTTCGCCACCTTCCATGACCGCCACACAGGAATTTGTGGTGCCCAAATCAATTCCAATGACTTTACCCATTTGTTTTCCTCCTAGCTTTTATCGATAGTCTTTTTTCTATGTTTTCTTTTTTCTTCTTGACCTGTGTTTTTCTGGTTTTCAGGGGTTGTTTTTGTTTTGGATACAACAACCATGGCAGGCCGAAGGAGCCTGTCATGCATCATATACCCTTTTTGCAACTCCTTAACAACAGAGTTTTCGGGATGTGCTGCAGTTTCTTCCTGCATGACCGCCTGATGTAAGCTCGGATCAAAGTCCTTTCCCAGGGACCCAAAAGGTTTTACACCTAATTGCTCAAAGACTTTGAGTATTTCCTTGAGGGTCATATTGACACCTTCCAACATCGAGCTGTCGGAAGGTTTACCATTGCTTGAGGATTCGATGGCACGATCTAAGTTGTCCACCACCGGAAGCATCGCCTTTACAAAGCTTTCATTGGCAAACTTCCTGAAGTCATTCATTTCGCGTGCAGCACGCTTTTTGTAATTTTCAAACTCGGCAGACGCCCTCAACAAACGATCATAATTCTCTTTGACCTCCTGTTCCATGGATTCAAGTTTTTCTTCCATCTCTTTAAGAGGATCAACGGTCTCTGTTTTATCTTCTTTGTTCGGATCGTTCTTTTGATCCATTCTATTTTCAATAACGGTCTCTTCAGCCTTCGTATGAACTTTGATTTTCTTGCTTTTTGCCATCAGCCGTTGTTTTCTCCTAATTTTTTGAATATTTTGCCAGCCAGATTTTAAAAAATGCGGACTAAAATCAAAACATTGCTAAAAAAATAAGACTATCTCTAATATTGTCAAGGCGGAAATGGGAATTTTAGGTTATGGAATTTAGGGCGCCCAAGAACAGCACAAAAAATGAGAAGGATAAAAATTTGGTTGTGCACCCTCTATCGAATCTTTGCTGAAAAATAATAAGCCAAAAATTGACCGGGATCGATCCACGACACAGACTGCATTACTTATCGCTGCTTCCTTCCGGACCTGACGAGGTTCGTAACCGTCTGTTGCGCGGCGGCCGGTCAGGATGACTTATAGGCTTCCAGGTTCAAACCCTTTAGAGGGAATTCAGCCCCGCATAAAGCGGATTTCGGGAATAGGGCACCGCTAACTCCCCACCTAGCACAACCATGACTATGAATATAATCGATTTAAAAAAAATTCAAGTTATAAAATCGCGTCGCGTTTTTATAAATATGATTTAAAACATCCATCGGATATTTTATTGACGAATTGTTCTTTATAACTCCGGCACAACTCGGGCTTACGGGTTGCTTAAGCACAAGTTCCAATCGGTTGGAAAGAGATATGCGCCGTCGTGGAGCGTCTGTCTCTATTGGGATTCAAATGCGGTTGCCCAGCCGGTGTTTTTTGTTGACATGGAAGAATCAGCATATCATAATTAAAGCTCTTGAAATCTATACAATTTTTTTCAAAACCCAAGCAATTAATTGTCACAGAATCATGCCGGTATTGCACAAAGATTTGAATAACAAATTATTACGAATTGTTGAGGAGACCGTTACAGCCTATGGAATGCTGAAAGAAAAAGATTCCGTTGTCGTTGGTGTATCCGGCGGACCGGATTCAGTCGCCCTTCTTCATGTACTAGGTGCATTGGCCCCCCGTTTTTCCCTTAAACTTGGTATTGCCCATCTAAATCACTGCCTCCGCCAAAATGACTCGGACAAAGAAGCCGCATTTGTTGAAACCCTTTCAGACCGCTTGGGCCTGCCTTTCCATATTTATAAAGAGGATGTTCATGAATATCAGATTAAAAACAAACTTTCATTGGAAGAGGCAGCCCGGCGCGTTCGATACACCTTTTTAAACAGAATCGCGGAAACAAACCGATACAACAAAATTGCACTTGGACATCATTCTGACGATAATGCAGAACTTGTTTTAATGAATCTTTTCCGAGGAAGCGGCCCCCTGGGCCTTTCAGGGATACCGCCGGTAAGAGACGGGAAAATTATCCGGCCGTTGATAAAATTAAACCGATCCGAAATCATTGATTATTTAAATCAAAATAGATTGAAATACGTTTCTGACGCATCCAACATGGATACGAAATATTTAAGGAACAGAGTACGCCACAAATTAATTCCGTTGTTAAAAACCGATTATAATCCGAAGATTTCTGAAACACTGAACCGGCTTTCATCGATTATGCTTTCTGAAGAAGCATGGATTGAAGATGTCATTCACCCGCTTTTTGAAAAAAGCGTGTTAAACGTCCAGGATGATCGTATCACCTTCTCTGTCTCAATGCTTGATCCATTGCATACAGCAGCACTACGACGAATATTGCGAAAAGCAATCTCAAGAATAAAGGGGGATTTACGGCGTATCAGTTTTGCCAACATAGACGCTGTACAACGCCTTCTGGAAAAAGGACCGGCTTATGGGAGACTCGATCTTCCGGATCGTATCAGAATCCAACGAAGGGGAGACGTTCTATTGATTTCCCGGGAAAAAAGCACATTACGTAATCTCGATGTGGAATCCGGCCATCTAAAACCCTTTGTTTTTGAATACAAAATAGCAAAACCCGAATCTATATTTATAAAAGAAATCGGCGCACATTTGGAATTTACTGAAATGAGCACCGAAACCATGCCCGATTATTGTTCCGCCGGACGATACACCGGGTTTTTTGATCAAGACACCTTAAGTTTTCCGATGGTTGTAAGGAACTATCGGCCGGGAGACATTTTCAGGCCAATGGGTGTGGGCGGAATGCAAAAGCTGAAAAAATTCTTTATCGATAAAAAAGTCCCGAGAAATGAACGGACAAAATGCCCCATCCTGCTGAGCCGGGGGAAAATAATCTGGGTTGTCGGCCATAGAGCAGATGAATCTGTTAAAATGACGCCTTCAACCAGAAATGTTCTGAAAGTGGAACTTTTTCTTGCCTAATGGCTAATGATGATTAATATTAACGTATCATTAATTATCTTTCAAGGGGGTTAAGTCTTTTGAATCCTTTCTATAAAAATTTGGCTTTATGGATAGTCATCACACTGATGATGATCATGCTTTATAACCTTTTCAACCAGCAGCACTTGACGGAAACCAATATCAGCTATACTGAATTTCTTGGCATGGTCGATAATGAGCGCGTTTCTGAAGTCGTCATACAGGGACAACAGCTCTTTATTACGGACATAAACCACAATCGCTTCAAAATATATGCACCCCAGGACAACGATCTTATTAAGATTCTCCGGGAAAAAGGCGTTTCCATTAACGCTAAACCTGAAAGCGATTCCCCATGGTATATGTCGATACTGGTTTCATGGTTCCCGATGATTGTACTTATCGGCGTATGGATATTTTTTATGCGTCAAATGCAATCCGGAGGCGGAAAAGCAATGTCTTTCGGCAAAAGTCGGGCCCGTTTGCAATCTGACAAATCAACAAAGGTCACTTTTGATGATGTTGCCGGCATTGATGAAGCCAAAGAAGAACTCGGAGAAATTATCGAGTTTTTAAGAGAACCTAAAAAATTTACCCGCCTTGGCGGAAGGATACCAAAAGGTGTGCTTCTGATGGGATCACCCGGAACAGGCAAGACCCTCCTTGCACGTGCCATTGCAGGTGAAGCCGACGTTCCTTTCTATAATATCAGTGGTTCGGATTTCGTAGAAATGTTTGTGGGTGTTGGAGCATCGCGTGTAAGAGATCTATTTGTCCAGGGAAAAAAGAATGCCCCCTGCATAATTTTCATTGATGAAATCGATGCTGTTGGAAGGCACAGGGGAGCCGGACTCGGGGGGGGACATGATGAGAGAGAACAGACGTTAAATCAACTTCTGGTTGAAATGGACGGCTTTGAATCGAATGAAGGTGTGATTCTTATATCCGCCACGAACCGTCCGGATGTACTTGACCCTGCGCTTTTACGACCCGGCCGGTTTGATCGTCAGGTGGTTGTGCCATTGCCGGATATTCTCGGCCGTGAAAAAATCCTAAAAGTTCACATGAAAAAAACATCGATTGCAGCTGATGTCAATCCTGTTATCATAGCAAAAGGAACACCCGGTTTCTCAGGTGCGGATTTAGAGAATCTTGTGAATGAAGCGGCCCTTTTAGCCGCTAAAAGAGACAAAGAAAAAGTTGATATGTCGGACCTGGAAGACGCCAAAGATAAAGTTTACATGGGTCTGGAACGAAAGTCCAAGGTCATCAAAGAGGAAGACAGAAAGACCACGGCATATCATGAAGGCGGACATGCCCTTGTGGCCCGGTTTCTCCCCGGAACAGATACCGTTAATAAAATAACCATTATTCCCCGGGGGCGGGCCGCCGGCATCACATGGTTTTTGCCGGAAGAGAGCGATTTTAAATATAAGGATCAACTTGAAAACGAATTATCCATTGCCTTTGGCGGCCGGGTGGCCGAAGAAATCGTTTTCAAACGCATTAGTACGGGTGCTGCCAACGACATTAAACAGGCAACCGGTGTTGCACAGAAGATGATACGCAATTGGGGCATGGGTGATGAGCTGAGCCCCCTTTCATATGCCAAAGAAGAAGAGCATATTTTTCTTGGCCGGGAAATTGCGCAACATAGGGATTATTCTGAGGCAACAGCCAGGAAAATTGATGAAGAAATAAGTCGGCTGATCCATAAAACCTACAATGTCGCTAAAAACGTTTTAGAAGAAAATTTAGATGTTCTTCACGCTTTGGCCGACCTTCTCCTCGAAAAAGAGACGGTTTTAGGAAAAGAACTCGATGCGCTCATACTCTCTATAAAACCGGATTTTAAATTTTCCTCAAATTTTTTTAGAGACGAAGAAGTGGCTGAAGAGCCCCAAACAGAGGTTGAAACAGATCCGGAAGAAACCAAGGAAAAAACCGAAAGCGATCCGGCGGCGCCTTAACCCCAAGCTTCACACCCTGTTTTGATTCATAGCATACCTTTTTGACACCCAGTGTTCCTTTATCCGGAAGCGACTCGACGGGGTTCGTCGCAGTCTTGTGGGAGCAAAACAAAGCTTCCGATTCAACGGAACCGAAGGATTAGCCATCGAATTAAAACTTGATATCATCTTTTTATGAAAACATATCACCTTAGATGGGATAAACACCGTCTGGCTCTCGGTCACCGAACGTGTATTATGGGGGTATTGAATGTAACGCCGGATTCATTTTCAGACGGTGGGAATTTTTTTTCATTCGAGGATGCAGTATATCAGGGCCGGAAGCTTTTTGAAGACGGTGCCGACATCCTCGACATCGGCGGGGAGTCCACGCGACCATTTGCAGATCCGGTGTCTGAAGAAGAAGAAATCCGGCGAGTTGTCCCCGTCATCGAGCGGCTCGCAAACCGCATATCGATCCCCATTTCCATCGATACAACCAAAGCCGGCGTGGCCAGGCAAGCCATTAACGCCGGGGCCTCAATGATAAACGACATATCGTCACTTCGCCTTGATTCGAAAATGGCGGATGTCGCGGTAGAATACGGGGTTCCTGTAATCTTGATGCATATGCTTGGAACCCCAAAAACGATGCAGACTGAACCCACATATGTTGACCCTATCACCGAAATTAAAGCGTTTCTTGAAAATGCAGTGGCTCGCGCTGAAAATCAAGGGATTTCAAGATCAAAAATCATCATTGATCCAGGGATCGGTTTCGGAAAAACCATGGAGCATAATCTTTTATTAATTAAGCACTTGAAGGAACTTAAAACCCTGGAAGTTCCAATAATAATCGGAACTTCGAGAAAGGCTTTTTTGCGAAACATCCTTAAAGATCCATCGGTTGAAAATATCGATCCCGAATCGGCCATCATAGAGACCGGCAGCCAGGCTTCTGTTGCCGCTGCCGTCTTAAACGGTGCCCATATGGTCAGAGTCCACGATGTCGCCAATACACGTATAACTGTAAAAATTATTGACGCCATAAAAAACGCACAGAATACTTCATAGGACCTAAAAGAATTCGTCCATAAAGGAATTTATAATATGCTTCTTGTTATTGATGTCGGTAACACAAATGCCGTCATCGGTGTTTACGATGGCGATCATCTGATTCAAAGCTGGCGGATCCGAACGGAAAGACGTACAACGGAAGACGAGTTTAACATACTTGCTGCCAACCTATTTGCAGGCAGTAATATCAATTCCGGCGATATCGACAAGACCGTTATTTCCTGCGTCGTTCCACCCATGGTAACCATTCTCGATTCGTTCTGTCGAAAATATCTTGGCCATTCACCCCATTGGGTGGATGCCAGGTCCGCTCCAAAATTGCCAATCCGATATAAAAATCCATCTGAAGTGGGCGCAGACAGGATCGTCAACGCGGTTGCAGCATTTCATAAATTCCAAACCAGCCTCATCGTGATAGATTTTGGCACGGCAACAACGTTTGATTCTATTTCTGAGGAAGGGGAATACCTGGGAGGTGCAATCAGCCCCGGAATCATGATTTCTTCTGAAGCACTTTTCATGAAAGCATCCAGACTCCCCAGGGTTGAAATTTTTGTTCCACCTGAAAGTGTGATTGGCAAAGACACCGCGAGCAGTATCAAGGCCGGAATTATTTTTGGATATGCAGGCCTGGTGGACGGGATGGTAAAGCGGATGAAGGTGGAAATGGGCACGAATCCCCGCATCGTCGCCACAGGCGGCCTGGCAGACCTTATGTGTCAGGTATCTGAAACGATCGAGGTTGTTGAGCCGGCCTTAACCCTGGAAGGGTTGCGGATCATCAGCAACAGTTTGTAAAAGCCGTTTTAAAACTTACAATCCTGTTTTGCCGAAAGTATTATTGGATCATCTCCAAAAGAGTTGATGATTTTGAAAGGATACTCAAAGAGCTTTTAAAATCGTTGGAGAACAAACACTTGAAGGCTTCGTAAAAAGTCTTTTGTGAGCGACATCGAGCAATTTTGGAGAAAGATTCATGATGAGTCTGGCGTTAAAAATTGCAAGCTGTTTGAGGGCGTTAGCCCGAGTTCTTGCAATTTAGCCAGGCGAGTCATGAATCCCAAAATTGCTTGCGGAGCGAGCAAAATCAGACTTTTTACGACGCCGTCAACACTTGGACCCTTGCCCCCTTGAATCCTCGAACCCTTTTCTCCAACTAAGTTGGAGAAGAACCGTATTATTTAATCAAGCTCCATTTCTGCCTCGAGTTTTTTCATCTGTAAAATGATATCGTTTCTTTCTTCTTCACTCAGATCTTCGCGCTGGAGACGCCGCCTGAAACTCAGGAGGATCATTTCGGTCCGATAGTCGGCACAGGTATAGTTTATCATGAGCAATTCGGATTATCTCGGATATTTCACCGATTAGATCCTGCCGGTTTTAATAAGGGACTGATTGTAGACACGGTAGAAGTTCTCATAATCGGTTTTCCCGCGTCTCAGGATTTTTTCTATTTCGTTCATATTCTTAAGGTTGATAATCAGGTTAACACTTTTATAAAAGGCCGCCATGTTGTCCATGGTCCTGAATCGGGTGGTGACAAAGGCCACAAAGATGTTTCGACGTATGGATATATTGAGGCGATCCAGATACTTGAGAACGTTGTTCATATTTGGGTCCTGGGTGCCAAAGCGTTCGTTGAGAACGACCATATCGAAAACATGAAATCTCATTTGCTTGAGAGCATCTTTGGGAAGCTGGGGTGCCGTGGTATGATATCCCATGTTATACAAAGCGGTTATGATTTTCGCTCGAACCGCCGAGTCGGGTTCGCACAAAAGGGCTGTCTCCACGCCCTCTTCAACAAAATCAAACGGTTTATCCGAAGCATCATAGGTGCCGGCGTCGACTTCATCAATGATTGCCTTTTCTTTTTCCACATTGGAGTTGGAAAATGAAGCGGTCATCCTGTCGGATGAAGATCGTGTGCGATCCCGGGAATCGACAAACACTTTGTTTTCACACTGGGGACAGGTTAACGAAAAGGACTGTCCCTTTGGAATTTTTTCGTCCGGAATTTTAAACTTAGACAGACACTTTTGACACACAACATCCATTATTTTTCCTTTAGGCTATCTTTTCCAGGTCTTACCATATTCATGATCGACCTTCAGGCCCTCAATATCCGTCGTAGCCTCTCCCCGGGCGCCCTTAACCGCGTCGATGCCGCGGCCCACTTCACCTTTTCGAGAGCTGTAGGCCATGGCTGTCTCCTGGGTGATGAGACCCTGTTCGTACAATCCTACGATATCATCGTCAAAGGTGGTCATTCCAAATGCTTTTCCGGCCTGGATGATATCATAAAAAGTTTTACCTTCGGATTCTCCGTGCAGGATTGTGTCTTTGACACGAAGGTTGGTGCGCAGGATCTCAAAGGCCGCAACCCGTCCTCCGCCGACTTTGGGAAGCAGCCTCTGGCATACGATCCAGCGAATCATGTCGGAAAGCCGGGTACGTATTTGACTTTCTTCTTCCGGAGGGAACATCCCGAGGATACGGTTAATTGTCTGTCCGGCATCCACCGTGTGGAGGGAGCTTAAAACCAGATGGCCGGTCTCGGCAGCACTGAGAGCGATATCCAATGTTACCCGGTCCCGCATCTCTCCCACCAGAATCACCTTTGGAGCCTGTCGCAGGGCTGCTCTTAGGCCACTGAAAAATGTGTCGAAATCCTCTCCCATCTCCCGCTGATTGAACGTGGCTTTTTTATGGGGATGATCAAACTCCACCGGATCTTCAAGGGTAACGATATGAACCGATCGGGTATCATTAATCTCGTTGAGGATGGCAGCCAGAGAGCTGGATTTTCCGCAGCCGGTGGCGCCTGTGATCAGAATGATGCCGTTCTTCTCTTCAGCCATTTCTAAAAAGGAATCGGGGATGCCCAGTTCCCGGCAGGTAGGAATCTTGGTTGCAAGTTTCCGCAAGACAATGGAATAATTCCCTCGCTGGGAAAAGATGTTGATCCTGAAGCGAGCCTTGCCGGGGAGCTCATAGGAAGAATCACATGACCCCTCAAGCAAGAGGTTCTCGGTGAGCCGTCGGTTCTGGTTGATAAGATTAAGAGCGAAAATTTCAGCCTGGAAAGGGGTGATTTCATGAAACGGCGGGTCCATATCCACCCCGGCAAGTTCGCCGGAAGTTTCAACCTGGAATGGTTTTCCAACGGTAATATTCAGATCTGAAACATTGTCGTAGGCATCCAGCATTCTTGCCAAAATATGATCAATCTCTTGTTTTTTCAAAATATATCCTCATAAGATTGTCATGCTTCGGTGAAGTCAGCGGGAGGATCCTTTAAAAATTCTCTGAATCTTCCCTTGTCATTAGCTTTGGCATAAGCTTCGTCAGACCCGATCCATCCTTTTTCAAGCAGTTCCATGATAGCATCATCCAAAAGCTGCATGCCGTATTTTTTCCCGGTCTGAATTACCGAAGGAATCTGGTGGGTTTTACCTTCCCGGATAAGATTTCGGGCTGCTGGAGTTGCAATCAGTATTTCAAGGGCGGCGCAGAGCCCTTTTGTATCGACTCTTTTAAACAGGACCTGGGCGATCACCGACCGAATTCCGTCGGCCAGTGTCGAACGAATCTGAGACTGTTCACTTGCAGGGAACACCTCGATGATACGATCTATGGTTTTTGCTGCGCTCATGGTATGCAAGGTGCCAAAAACAAGGTGACCGGTTGACGCGGCTTCTATGGCAAGGGATATGGTTTCAAGATCCCTCATTTCACCCACGAGAATGATGTCCGGATCCTCTCGCAAAGCACCCCTTAACGCCGTGCTGAATGACCGGGTATGGAGTCCAACCTCCCGGTGGTTTACAATGCAACTTTGGCTCTTGTGAACAAATTCGATGGGGTCTTCAATGGTAATTATATGATCCTTTCGGGTACGGTTTGCAATATCGACGATTGCGGCCAAGGTGGTCGATTTACCGCTTCCGGTGGGTCCGGTTACCAGAACCAGACCTCTGGGGAGTGAGGCCAGTTTGGATATTACATTGGGAAGACCCAACTGTTCGGCGGTCATTATCTTTTCAGGAATTTGCCTGAAAACCGCACCAACACCATTTCTCTGCATAAAGAAATTTGATCGATACCTGGCAATACCGGGTATTTCATATCCGAAATCGATATCTCCCGTTTCCTCAAACTCCTTGATCTTGTGCTCCGGCGCAATTTCATAGAGCATGGCTTTCAGTTCATCATTTTCCATCACCTTATATTTAATCCTCTCCATTTCACCCCTTATTCGGAGTACCGGCGGCTGGCCGGATACAAGGTGAAGATCTGAGGCACTCTGCTCATTCATCAATTTAAAAAACGCATCAATTTTTGCCATATGGTTCTATCCGTTTATTCAGATTGTCTTAACAGCTTTAGTTTGTCATCTTCGGCCTCCCTGGTTCTGGCGTCTTCTTTCCCAATTTCAAGGAGTTTGGTATGGCTTTCAATAACTGAACGAATCTGGACTTCGATCTGCATGCGTTGCCGTTTTAATTCAATAATATCTTCATGAAGCTGTGCCAGTCGGTTTTGCGCCCTATTAAGGATTTTTCCCGCCGTAACCTCTGCTTCAGCAACAACCAATTCCGCCGATTTCCTGGCGTTGTGCTTCATCTGTTCCAAAACTTTCTGGGAATTCAGTATCGCACGCTTAAAACTCTCCTCGCGCTCCCGATATCTCTGCCCTTCGAGTTGAAACCGTTTAATTTCTTTACGCAAGCGTATATTTTCACTTTGTAACGATTCGAAAACATCAGCCATTTGTTCGAGAAATGTATCCACCTCCCGGACATCAAAGCCTCTGAACCGTGTTTTAAACTGCTGCTGCTGAATATCAAGGGGTGTAATTTTCATGGTATAGCACCTGTTTTCTTTGATTACATAAAGTTTGCGGACAATCTCAAAAGGCTGTTGACGACAAAATTTTGCAAAAATATCACACCAAGTATAACAATAATCGGAGCAAAATCGATACCGCCAAAGCTAACGGGGATTTTTTCGCGGATTCGGTACAGCACCGGCTCGGTCACATTGTGAATAAACCGGACAATGGGATTATAAGGATCTGGATTCACCCACGAAAGTATTGCCCGTGCGATAACGATCCACATATAAAACGTGAGGACATAACGAAGAATAACTGCGACAGCCATTAAAAAATTACCGATGATAAACATATTCACAACGATCTTTCTATTTTTGATTAATGAATTAAGGAGACTGAAGTTCCTCGAAAAACGGATGATATTTCTTAAAAATTTAATTATATATTAACAATAAGTCAAGATATTTCAGGCAAAATCGTTGACACACTAAATATTGAGACGATAAAAGACAGAGTAACATATTTACCCTTTGAAACTTTACGGGGTTTATTCGATTCCGGCCCAGGAGGCTCAAGTGCTCATCTGCCGCCCGCCAAAGCACATGTTCGTGAATTGAACCCGCTGTTTCAATACACCGCAAACCGTATGCAAAAAAACAATATAGATTAAATGATTATAAACAGTTAAGGGGGAACCGGATCCATGTTAAAAGACAAAAAAATTGCTGTCATCGGAGCAGGAAATATGGGAGAAGCCCTTGTAAGCGGGCTCATTTCTTCGGGATCATCCAATCCCGAGAATATCATTTGTACAGATGTTCGGAAAGATAAGCTTGAATCCATCAAAGAAAAATATGGTGTGATCACACTGACAAACAACATCGAAGCAATTGAAGCTTCGGATATTGTTATCTATGCGGTCAAACCCCAGATCATTGCCTCGGTATTGAAGGAAACAACATCCTGCCTGGACATGTCCAAGCTTATCATTTCTATTGCTGCCGGTGTTCCTCTGGCTGCAATCGCGTCGTGTCTAAAAAAAGAATTGCGTCTTATTCGGGTCATGCCCAACATTGCTGCATTTGTTAAAGAAAGTGCCTCGGTTATCGCGGCAGGAGATAATGCCACCGAAGAGGACATCGAACTTTCAATGGCGATCTTTAATTCCATGGGCAAAAGCCTTTTCCTTAAAGAAAATAGCCTCATGGACGCCATCACCGGCTTAAGCGGCAGCGGGCCGGCCTACATTTTTCTAATTGTCGATGCATTGGCTGACGCCGGCGTAAAGGTGGGACTGGCACGGGAAGATGCACTATTTCTTTCAACCCAGACAATTCTGGGTGCTGCAAAATTGTTGATGGAAACCAAAGAACATCCCGGCAAATTAAAAGATATGGTGACCTCTCCCGGGGGTACGGCAATTGCCGGAATTCATACTCTGGAAAAAGGGGGACTCCGAAACACCCTTATCGATGCCGTTGAGGTCGCTACCCTGAGATCCAAGGAACTGGGTGAGATTGTAACCCGAAATTTTAAAAATAACGGTTGTCAATAAACCATAAAGGGCTGATATAATTATGGAATATAAAATGGACCCCATAAAAACTTTCTATTATGACAGACCTGTTATTGAAAAAGGTTATGCCAATCAAACCCTTTTTATAGATATCTCTGTTCCGGACATTTCTGTTAAGCCTGTTGATGACAAAATGAAAGAAATCTTCATCGGCGGTAAGGGATTTGACCTCTGGCTCCTCTGGCATGGGGTGAAAAGCACGACAAAATGGACGGATCCGGATAATACAATATGCATCTCATCGGGGCCTATGGGCGGAACCCCCCTATATCCGGGATCAGGCAAAAGCATTGTGACCACCATTTCTCCTTTAACAGGTTCTGTTATAGACTCCAATGTCGGGGGATATTTCGGGCCATACCTTAAATTTTCCGGGTTTGATGCCTTGGAAGTCAAAGGGAAAACCGAAAAAGATATCGTAATTCTAATTGACGGCATTGATGAAAAGGTGGAAATTCTAGAAACATCTGGATTGCCGGACGACTCTTATGATCTTTCAACCATATTGACAGAACACTTTGCACAGGGAAAACCCCGACATATTTCTGTTGTTTCCACAGGTTCCGGTGCAAAAAATACCCGGATGGGATGCCTCAACTTCACCTGGTATGATTTGAAACGAAAGCGGGCCAGATACAAGCAGGCCGGCCGTGGCGGAATCGGCACTGTCCTTGCTGACAAGCGGATTAAAGCCATTGTGGCACGATGGGATACCGTTAAAGTCGACACAAATAATCCTGCAGATAGGGATGCATTAAAAGCGGTTGGAAGAAAGCACTCCAAAGAGATTATTGAACTCGATCCCAAGCAGAACGAGATGGCAACAATCGGCACAACCCACCTTGTCACGATTATGAATGACTTTGATTTGCTGCCCACCAATAATTTTCAGTATGGAAAGCATCCGGAAGCAGGCAATGTTGGCCAGGAGGTGTTCAGACGCATATTCGACCCGGGTTATGATGGATGCTGGATGGGGTGCACGGTTGCCTGCTCCCATGGCGTCAAAGACTTTGTTCCCCTAACCGGATCTTACAAAGGGACCAAAGTTTTTGTAGACGGCCCCGAATACGAGACCATCGCCGGATGCGGTTCAAATCTGGGAATATTTGATCCCCATACGATTATTGAGATGAATTTTTATTGCGACACCTATGGCCTTGACACCATTTCAGTGGGTACTAGCATCGCATTTGCCATGGAATGTTTTGAGATGGGCCTGATCGACGAAACCCATACCCGGGGAATCAATCTTTCATTCGGCAACCGGCCGGCGGCCCTCGAATTGGTTCACCAAATGGCTGAAGGCGACGGTTTTGGTTTAATTGTGGGGCAAGGCGTCCGGGAAATGAAGTCGATTTTTGCCAGAGACTATAAAGCGGATCCTCACATTATGCAGGATATCGGGATGGAAGCAAAGGGTTTGGAATTCTCAGAGTATATGACCAAAGAATCCCTTGCCCAACAGGGTGGTTACGGCCTTGCCCTCAAGGGGCCGCAGCATGATGAAGCTTGGTTGATCTTTCTCGATATGGTGCACAATTTTATGCCGACCTTTGAGCAAAAGGCAGAAGCGCTCCACTGGTTTCCAATGTTTAGAACATGGTTCAGTTTATGTGGACTGTGTAAACTTCCCTGGAATGATATTATACCTGAAGATAACAAAGACACCTTAGAACCTGCAAAGGTTATGAAACACGTAGAGTGGTATGCTGAATATTACACCGCAGTGACCGGAAAAAAAACAACACCCGACGAAATTATTCGGATGAGTGAAGCGGTTTACAATTTCCAGCGCATTTTCAATCTAAAAATGGGTTTTGGACGGCGGGATCATGACGACATTCCCTATCGAGCCATGGGGCCGGTAAAACCGGTTGAATATGAATCACGGCCCGAGCGTTACGACAAAGAGCTTGTGGAAAAACATCAAGTCGATATCACTGGAATGGACACGGAAGAGAAAATCCGGCTGCTCCGAAAATTTCGTGAGGCGCTTTATGAAGAACTTAAAGATGCCGTATATAAACGCCGAGGATGGACCGCCAATGGAATTCCAACCCTTGAAACCGTAAGGCGTCTGAGCATCGATTTCCCGGATGTTCTGGAATTACTTAAAGCTCATGGGGTTGAATGATGTTCAAGGTTAACGGAGAGCAGCGATCCTGGTATGAAGGAATGACCGTTGCGGATCTGCTCAGGGATATAGGCGAATCCAATCATTATGCGGTTGTACGCATCAACGATAAGCATGTATCCAGGCCTTATTTTGAGAAGACTCAGATTCCCGAAAATTCAGAAATGTTTCTAATTCCCCTCATCGCAGGAGGGTAACCGGTGCCTGAAACCATGTCATTCCCCGCGGCATTTATCGCAGGGCTTCTCTCTTTTTTATCACCATGCGTGCTGCCGCTGATTCCGGCATACTTTACATTTATTACGGGCTTCTCCCTGGAAGAGCTGACCCGAGGTTGTAATTCAGAAATCAGGAAAAAAGTATTTCTTTCAACTTTTTTATTCGTTCTTGGATTTTCCCTGGTCTTCATCCTTATGGGTGCATCAGCCTCTTTCCTCGGCAGCTTGATGTACAAGTATAAAAATTTGATACGGATAATCGGTGGTGTTTTTATTATTATTCTTGGGATTCATTTAACCGGTTTAATCCGAATACCCGGCCTCGATTTTGAAAAGCGAATTGCTATCGAAAAGAAGCCGATACATTTTTTCGGAACGCTTATCATCGGAATGGCTTTTGGAGCCGGATGGAGTCCCTGTATCGGGCCATTGCTAGGATCAATCCTTATTATTGCCGGCAGCCAGGAGACCGTATGGCAGGGAGTTTCACTCCTTGCCGTCTATTCAGCCGGATTGGCCCTACCTTTTATTGCCCTGTCAATTTTTATCAATTTCCTTTTGATTTTTATTAAAAAGGCATCAAAAGCGTTGAAATACGTTAATATCGTCGCAGGGATCCTGTTGATTATAGTGGGGCTGATTCTTGTGAGCAATAAACTGTATGTATTTATCAGTTGATATAAGAAATTCGGGACGGTTATTTTGAAGATCGGCGGATATATCTTTTTATCAGCCGAACTGTGGTGGTAAAAAGGACCACTCCGCTCATTACAACAAGAAGAACTGCAGTCCAAACTTCCTCTTGATATTTCACATTTTCATGTACCACCGAAATCCCTGTAAAGCCAAATAAAAAAACGACGATCATAAAAATGATAACAATGATACATGCGGTTTCAGAGTCATACCAAGGGATGAAAGATTTTCTAAATAAAGGATTTTGATCGATACGCATCATCGCACCTGGTCTTGATGAACTCGCAAAAAGTTTTTTACGTGTGCAGTTGAATGTTTTTGCTCATTCGGGATTATCGTGTGTAAAATCTGAGCGCCAATTCTGCGAAGTTGTTTTTGCGCGAACCCTAAGAACATTTTGTAAAGCCGCAGAAATGGCAGATCATGCAGCCCTCTTCAAAACTGACCGTGTGGCTGCATTCCGGACAGATTTCTCCAAGGAGGCTGTGACCGTATCTGCTTTTCTTGTAGGAGCCGTCTTTCAAATACCTTTTCTCAAGAATTCTGCCAATCGCATCCGGGATCGATAAAACTAGGCCGCCGTCTTGAAATACAGGATGTTCTCCACCGATACCTTTCAGCTGCTCTATGATCTTTCCTACCTTTACCCCGGATCTCAAAGCAAGCGAAACGAGCCTGCCGATAGCTTCTGTCTTTGCGGTGGTGGATCTTCCTGATTTGCCGATAGTTGCAAACACTTCAAAGGGCTGCCCTTCATATTCAGTGACAGTGACGTAGAGCTGGCCCATGCCTGTTTTCATTCTGGAGGTAAACCCCTCCAGTGTTTCAGGCCGTTCTTTGATCGTAGCAGCCAGGGGGCCGACAAGCGTATCTTTTGCGGCGTAGGAAAGGACCTGATTTTCCTTGCTTCCGTCTCTGTAAATGGTGACGCCTTTACAATCCAATTCGTAGGCCAGGTCATAAATTTTTTTCACATCGTCTACAGTGGCATCGCGGGATAGGTTGACGGTCTTTGAAACAGCATTATCCGTGTGCTTTTGAAAAGCGGCCTGCATACGGATATGCCATTCGGGAGAAATATCATGTGCGGTTACAAAGACCTCGCGAACATCTGCGGGTATTTCGTTTAAATGCTGAATGCCGCCATCCATGGCGATGGCATCCATCAATTCAGAACTATAAAAGCCTCTTTTTTTTGCTTCATTCTCAAAGTAAGGGTTCACCTCCATGAGCTTGTCATTGTCCATAACATTTCTGACAAAACTCAATGCGAACAGCGGTTCGACCCCGCTGGAGCAATCTGCAATGATACTTAATGTGCCGGTGGGCGCAATGGTGGTAGTCGCAGCATTTCGATAAGTACAGCCATCCTTGTTTTTGAAAATGCTTTTATCGAAATTAGGGAAAACGCCTCTCTCCCCGGCCAGATGTTTTGAGGCTTCATGAGATTCTTCTTGAATGAAACCCATCACTTCTTCTGATATTTCAAGCGCCCTTTCCGAGTTATAGGGAATTTTCAATTGATAAAGCAGATCTGTAAACCCCATGACCCCAAGGCCGATTTTACGATTGCCTTGCACCATTTTTCCGATTTCCGGAAGGGGATATTTGGACATATCGATGGTGTTATCTAAAAAGCGGACGCTTAACCATACAATATCTTTCAAGTGTTTGAAGTCGATGGTTGGCACTTCGTTATTATATGTTATAAACTTTGCCAGATTGATGGATCCAAGGTTGCAGGATTCCATTGGGAGCAGGGGTTGTTCTCCGCAAGGATTTGTACTTTCAATCTCCCCCAAAGCAGGGGTCGGATTATCCCTGTTGAGTCTGTCCAAAAAGATGATTCCCGGATCTCCGTTTTCCCAGGCCTGTTTTACCAAAGCTTGGTAGACTTCGGCGGCATTAAACTCCACAACCTTTTTATTGTCGTGCGGGTCTATCAGGCAATAATTACCTTCTTTCTTTACAGCTTCCATGAAAGCGTCCGTAATACCGACGGAGATATTAAAATTGTTCAATTCTCTATGTTTTTTTTTGCTGTGAATGAATTCCATAATATCCGGATGGTCAACCCTTAGAATCGCCATGTTTGCCCCTCTGCGAGTCCCACCCTGTTTGACCTGCTCAGTCGCCGTATTGAAGATTTTCATAAACGAAACCGGTCCGGAGGCGATACCGCCGGTGGTTCCCACTCTGCTGTCTTTTGGACGCAAGCGGGAAAAAGAAAAGCCCGTACCCCCACCTGATTTGTGTATAATTGCCGCATTTTTCAATGCATCGAAAATACCTTCCATGCTGTCTTCTACGGGAAGGACAAAGCAAGCTGCCAGTTGGCCCAGCCTCCGTCCCGAGTTCATCAGCGTGGGTGAATTGGGCAGAAATTTCAGTTCGGTCATCATATTGTAGAAAATATTTTCCATCTTTTTCACATCAGCGTCATTACCGTACTTTTTTTCCGCTTTTGCAATGTGTCGGGCCACCCTTTTAAACATCTTTTCCGGCGTTTCCACCACTTTGCCGTTGTTGTCTTTCTTAAGATATCTTCTTCTTAATACGTTTTTAGCATTCTTTGAAAGATGAAGTCCATTCTTTACAAAAATGGATTTATCCAGCCGAATGGGCGAAGTTTGAGTTAAACCGTATTCGACCAATTTTGTCTGTATTATTTTATCGATAATCGGCATGGTGATGGTATGATTTTTCATGTTGGCGATTTCTTTTCTCAAAAATCGGCTGATGTCCAGGGCCTGGTCAGTTTCAATCGGGTTGTCTTTGGCAAGGATATCCGAAAATAGTTGATCATCCCATTTGTACGCGGTTAAGTCGAAGTGTCCATCATCGGTAATTAGAATTTTTCCTTTTGAAGCCATTGCCGTACTCCTATATAATTGTTATCATCGTTATGTGGAGATTATTATCCGTACCATGTATGTTAAAATATGACAAGATTGCATCGCTTTGCGATGTTATCCGACGCCTGCCGGCAACGTCCTCGCTTCCGAGGCGTTCGGGGAACTTTTCTACTCTAAAAAAAGAAATTCCTAGCCTATCAAGTTTGATGAACTCGTAAAAAGTCTGATTTTGCTCGCTCCGCAAGCAATTTTGGGACTCATGACTCGCCTGGCTAAATTGCAAGAACTCGGGCTAACGCCCTCAAACAGCTTGCAATTTTTAACGCCAGACTCATCATGAATCTTTCTCCAAAATTGCTCGATGTCGCTCACAAAAGACTTTTTACGAAGCCGTCAAGTTTTGATCAACCCTAAATTCTCTATTAATTCGAAATCGTCAATCTTTCAGTGTCGGGTGTCGGGAAATCGAGTTTAATTCTGTCTGGATGAGGTTGTTATCGACTTTATCGAGTAAAAATTGTACTGGCTAAAAAACCAAAAAAAACCTGTTAAAACTTACGAAAATTAATCGGCAGGTCTGTTGGAAAGTTTCGAGTCCAAATTTTCCATACTATATGTAGTATGTCAAGAAAAAAAAACGCAATATCTGCTCATTTTCGAACTTTTTAAGGCTAACCCGCTGAAAGCCTTAAAAAGAAAGTTTGAAAAATTATTTAGAGTCCAATAAGGTATGATAATAGATATGGTAGTAAAAATTGTTACATGGACGCTATTTATATACCTTGCTTACTGTGGCTTGCTCTTCCTTATTCAGCGACAGATGCTGTTTCCTCGTTATCTTGTCGAAATGCCTTCTAAAGATGAAGATATACCCTTTGTGGAAAAGATTTGGATAGAAACAGGTGCTGGAAAAATCGAGGCCTGGTTTCTACCGCCGGATTCGGTCAACGAGCCGGCACCGGCGGTTTTGTTCGCCCACGGAAACGGAGAACTCATCGATTTCTGGCCTCATGAATTAAAAAAAATCAATCGTTTTGGAATTGGGGTGTTCCTTGTGGAGTATCCGGGGTATGGACGGTCCGAGGGAACGCCTTCACAAAAAAATATCACCGAGGCATTCAACCGTGCTTACGATGTTCTCATTGAACGCGAAGATGTGGACCCGGCCAAAATCATTTTATTCGGACGTTCCGTAGGCGGTGGAGCGGTGTGCGCACTTGCCGCCCAACGACCTTCTGCTGCACTGATTCTCATGTCTGCCTTTATCAGTGTCCGGTCGTTTGCAAAAAGGTACCTTGCGCCCGCGTTTCTGATCCGAGACCCCTTTGACAATCTATCAGTTGTCCGCGACTATAAGGGACCGATCCTTGTCATCCATGGCAAATTCGACGAAGTTATTCCCTATTCCCATGGAATGACCCTTTACAATGCATCCCGTAACGCTACAATGATCACTTATAAAAGCGGACATAACGATTGTCCGCCGAATTGGAACGTCTTCTGGCAGGATATGGAATCGTTTCTACGTAATTCCGGAATCATCGATAATCCTGAACCATCTCCCCCTGAAAAAGCGTTGTCCAAAGCACCGAAGGTGAAGCCCTATTAATTTGCTGCGAATCTTTGGCAACACTATCTTTTTGAGTATTATCTGGCAACCATGGCCCGCATCATGTCGCCGGCATTTTCAGCATGATCTGCGATGGAGCCGATTATTTCAGCCAGTCTGACGATATGAAAAACGGTGACGGCATCGATATCCATATTCAGCACTTTTTTCTTAACGATGTCTTCTGCTTTATCGGCTTCATGTTCCTTCTGGCGTAGCGTGTGGATAATATTTTTAATCACCACCCGCTGCGCTTCGGAATAATTTTTAAAGTATTTTCTTGCTTCGGAAACCATCTCGCTGAGCTGTTCGATAGGTTCGATTACAGCATCCGCCAGATTGACAAAGTCTTTTTCAAGTTCAGCGGGAATCCCCGGCTCGATTCTAAAAGAGATCCAATCGAGTGCATCTTCAACGGCATCGATAACTTGATCCTGTTCTCTTAAATATCTGAACAGCAGAAAATTATAAACCGGCATCAGGGTCCCTTTGGGCAGATGGCCGCGGATACGTCGTTTGATGGCGTCAGCGTCACTTTCCAGCCGGATAACTTCCTGTCTGAATTCTTCAAATGTTTTGCATTTTTCTGAAAGATGACACTCGATTGCCTGCTGAAACGCCCAGCCGCATTCTTTCACCTTTTCGGCATGTTCCTGAAGGCCTTCAAAAGGTGATGTCATGAACATTGAAAAAAATGGTAACCGCATTGCCATCTCCTTTTATAAAATGATTTGAAGTAGTTTAAAAATGGCCATGCTGGTAAGCGCAGCCACAGGCACGGTTAACAACCAGTATAACATAATTTTGAAAACAATGCCAAAGTTAACCGCCTCGATTCCCCGTGCCAGGCCTACTCCCAAAACCCCGCCGACGGCTGCATGGGTTGTAGAAACCGGCAGGCCCATTTTGGAAGCCACAAGGACCGTAGTTGCCGTTGAAAATTCAACGGCAAACCCACGTGTGTTGCTCAGTGTCGTAATTTTTCTGCCCATGGTGTCCATGACACGGTGACCGGCCATACCGATGCCGCAGGCAATACCGACTCCGCCAAACAGGAGGAGAAAAACAGGCACCGGCACTTTAGCACCGACACTACCTGTTTTTACCAGAAAATAAATTACAGCCAAAGGACCGATGGCGTTGGCCACATCATTTGCACCCTGGGCAAGGGCAACATAACAGGCGGTTCCCACCTGTATGCGCCGGAAGATCCCTTCTGCTCCGGATTCCCTATCTTTAACAAATCGTTTCAAAGCCGCCATCCCTGCAAATCCCAATAAAACAGACAGGATAACGGCAACGACCAGAGATGCCGTTAGACCCAAGCCCATCTTTTTCCCCAGAGGAGTTTTAAATAAAAACGATAGGACAACAACGAAGAAAGTAATGCCGATAAAAATCGGAGATAATTTTAATGCCCGGGCAAATGTATCTTTTTGGGAAAGAATTGACCGTACGATAATTTTGAAAATTAAATAGGAGATACCAATGCTAAATAGCGGCGAAATGATCCAGCTCAATACCACTGCAAAGAGCTTGCCCCAATTGATGGCTGCAAATCCTCCGGCCATAATTCCAAAACCGAGCATAGCCCCCACAATGGAATGGGTTGTGGAGACCGGAAGTGATTTCCAGGTGGCGAAACTGACCCAAATCGCTGCGGCAAGAAGGGCTGAAAGCGCACCGATAAGGGCCACATGAGGATCGGCCATGATATCCGTCGAGACAATACCCTTGCGAATGGTATTGGTCACGTGGGATCCAATAAATACAGCACCGATGACATTCAAAATCCCGGCAAGAAATATGGCCTGGCGAATAGTGATTGCATTGGTACCCACAGAAGAGGCCATGGAGTTGGCCACATCATTGGCGCCTATGTTCCAGGCCATGTAAAAACCAAAAATGTAACCGATAATCAGGATATAATACTCTTGAGGCATAATTCCTAAATTGATAAGATTAAGGAGTGCAGGGCTGTGCCGCAACAGCAAACACATTCCCTGAATCTTGTACAAGGAGGTTCAATTCTCAGCGGCGTTGTTCTCTGGGCACATACCACGGCTTAATTTTTGAATCAATCATAAACATAAGGGTTTCTTGAAAGTCTATTTTGTTCTGCTCGTTATGATAATATTTTCGATTCAATGGCCTCCTTTAAGCTGTGACAAGTGACCTGTTTATGATGCAATGAAATATTATTTTTCTTTCAATAGACCCTTTATTTCTTTTAATTCATTTTCGATTGATTTTATGTAAACACTGTTATGATATGCCATTATGATAAGCTTGACTGAGACCAAAAATATTGCGGCCTCCAATAATAGATCATGAGTAAACCCTTTGGTAAATAGCGCCACCGTAAATAAAACAAACGTAACGATGATGATTATCATCGAACCCACATCAAAATGCTTTCCCATGGAACATCCTTTCTCTGTAGATATTTTTTTCAATTAAAAATCTATGTGATTTGATAAATTCATCATATCGCTGGTCACGGCGCCAGCGGCGGATGGTGCGCCAGGCTGTTGGGAAGCGCTTCGGGCTGTAAATATCCCGCCAAAATCCCCGGATGAATCTCCGGTACGGTTGCTGGTTTACTTTGCCTTTCGAAACTCGCACAACCCACGGTGATCGCAATGCATGCCAGAACCAGCAAAATCTTACGCAGTGGAGTATTACAAACTTGGCTCATCATCAAATGTCTCCTTTTTATAAGTGCTGAATGCATTCAGATTGTCAACGGATTGGCCAATGTGGGCCTTAAAGTTGATTAACAGTAATAGGGTAGAACAAAACGATTTGAATTTCAAGAGCTTGGAAAGCGAGAAATTATCGTTGAATTTGACGGTGGAATGATTACATCCTATAGGGTCGGGCTACTTCTGAGAAACAGAAGAACCGATGCATATCGTTATATAACGGCGGCGACAGCCTCCTTGGCAAAATCGATAAACCCTTGGGGGAATATGCCCAGCAGAATAATGATGACAATAAAAAAGATCCCGAGAACCGATGTGGAAACCCGGAGATGGATCGGCGAAACCTGGTCATCCACACCGGTATAGGCCGCCCGGACCATTTTAAGATAGTAGAAAATTGCGATACCCGAATTGATCACTGCAAGGATAACCAGTGCTTACATATCTTTTTTAATGGCGGCGGTAAAAATAAAGAGCTTTCCGGTAAAACCGATGGTCGGGGGGATGCCGGTCAGACCGAGGGCGCCGACAGCCAGCATTAGCGCCATCAGGGGTGAACGTTTATACAGTCCTTTCAGATCATCAAAGGAAACATTTTCCCCTTGGGGCGCCAGGTGGTATATAACAAAAAAGCAGGCCAGATTCATAAACAGATAACCTACAACATAGTATATACCAGAAAGATAACCCAATTCACTGGCACAAAGAAGACCGATCATCAAATAACCGGCGTGGGCAATACTGGAGTATGCCAGCAGACGTTTTAAATCGGTCTGCACAAGGGCGGACAAGTTACCAAAGGTCATGGAGAGTACGGCAAAAATCACGAAAACAACGGCTTAAAATAGTTCGTCTGTTAGGGCAGTTCACCTATATGGGAATCCAGGTTAGTAAGGAAGTTGCTAAAAAACTAAGCATCATATTTGATGTTCCCATTGACAGGTTTATTTAGCTCGGGTTCCTCATGAAGAATTTATCAATCAATCCATAGGCACATAAAGGAGATTGCAAAGAAGGCAAGGACTATACTATGTCTTGTTCGAGCTTTTTGCTTAACGACTTCAGTTCGGAAGAGATTTTTGGTTTCGTCAGAATAACAATAAGGTCAAAAGTTTCCTGCTTTTGCTCGCTGTTTTCTAAATATTTAAGGGTCATAGGTTCCGCATCCCGGCCCTTTTCAACGGATTCCGGTGCTCCGGCTATAATCTGAAGCCCAGGGATTTTTTCTGCTTCGTTGAGGAACTTTTCTTGAAAGGATTGACATAAGGGGGAGATCAGGACAATTTCGAGATCTTCTGTTTTGTCGAGAGCAATGATCGATTCGTTGACACCCAGAATCAGACTGGAAAGAAGGTGCTCTTCATCGCCATTTGTATTACCCTGAACAACGGCAATACGTCCGGGGATCTCACCGTCCAGAGGAGAAACCACCATTCCGTTGAAGGGGCCGGTTGGTGAGAGCATCCTCTCAAACTGTAAATCTGTGATGACGTCAGGATATTTTCCATAACATAATTGGGGATTAAACGGGTGAAATGCGTTGTCCTGCCCCTTGGTAATAACGACCTCGTCAAATTCCAGCTCCAGCTCCTCGTCCGGGATGTCAAAATCGATGGCTTCAGGTTTACATTCAGCCCAACAAAGGGCACAACCCAGGCAGCGCCGGCAGCCTAAACATCGTTTGGCTTCTTGAATCGCCATCTCTTCAGGAAAACCGGTTTCAACTTCCGTATAATTTTCCCTTCTTTCATCCACCGAAATCTCCGGCATTTCTGCCCGCGGAGACGGTACATCACTGAATGGTATAATATAGCGTTTTTCTTTTTCGTAGGTCATTTACTTGTTCCTCAGGTATGCATGAATGCCCTCAGCCGCCCGTTTACCATGGGCAATCGCACGAATGGCAATATCCGGGCCGGTCACCACGTCACCACCGGCAAACACACCCGGGAGATTTGTGGCACCTGTCTCTTCATCTATTTCGAATGTGTTCCAGCGTGAAAGTTCAAAAGTATGCTCTTTGGGAAGAAAGCTCAAATCGGCACCCTGACTGATTGCAGGCACAATGGTTTGGGCATCGATAACATATTCAGAGCCTTCCATAGGAACCGGACGTCTGCGGCCCGAAGCATCCGGTTCACCCAGCTCCATCTTGATGCACTTCATACCCGTGACTTTACCATTTTCACCCAAAATTTCCACCGGGGCAGCAAGGTACTGAATAATAACTCCTTCGTGCTCAGCAGCATCAATTTCCCACGAGTTGGCCGGCATCTCCTTTTTCGTCCGGCGATAAAGAATATAGACTTCGTCAAATCCCATACGCCAGCCCACACGGGCCGAGTCAATGGCTGCATTACCCCCGCCGATTACGATAAGCTTTCCTTTAGCCTCCGGCAGATTGCCCAGGGCTTGGTTCCTCAGAAAGGTCACACAGTCAATAATCCCCTCGTATTCATCTTCACCGGGAACCCGCAGCTTGAGGCCGGTGTGGCAACCCGCGCCAATAAACACGGCGTCATATTCTTTTCTAAGATCTTCAAAAGCGATATCTTTGCCGATACGCATATTGTATTGAATCTCCACTCCCATGTTGCAGATAAGGTCTACTTCGCGCTGCAGGAGTTTTTTGGGCAAACGATATTCTGGAATACCCACCCACAGATAACCCCCGGGGACAGGCAGGGCTTCAAAGATCTTGATATTCGAATATCCCATTCTTGCCAGGTCATGGCCACAGGTCAAACCAGCAGGGCCCGCCCCGATAATCGCAATCTTTTCTGGATACTTCTGTTCAGGCGTTTCATAGACCGGCTCAATGCCCTGTTGCAGCTCAACATCCGCAGCATACCGTTTGAGGAAACATATGCTGATCGGTTCATCCAGATACTGCCGGTTGCAGGCTGTTTCACAAGGATGCGGACAGATACGGCCGATACTGCCGGGAAGCGGTAGTCTCTCTCTGATTTTAGCCAGAGAGTCAAGATGCCTGCCGTCTGCAATGAGACCGACATAAGCGCGGATATCAAGATTAACGGGGCATGTCTCCTGGCAGACCGGCATGTCTTCCTTATAGATGTTGTATTCGCCGGTTTTGGGGTGGCAGTAGTCCACGGCGGTGCGAAAGCCCAAACCCTCGTCAAAGTCGTCAAACATGTTAACCGGACAGACCTTTATACAGGCCTTGCAGTCGTTGCACTTACTATTATCGACCATGAGGCTGCGTTTTAAGATCCGGGCCTGTATGCGTCCGTTCTCCGGAGACACCTTTTTGAGATCAGTGTAAGTCAAAATCCGGATGTTCGAATGATTGCGAACCTTCTCCAAGTCAGGGTTTACAAAGGCCTCATCCGGTTTAATCAGCCTGTCCCTTGGGATTCTTTCTCCACCTAGAGTGGGGAACTTCTCGACAATAGTAACCTGGTCCCCTGCTTCTGCTCTTTCAAGGGCGGTCCGGACTCCATTGAGTCCTCCTCCAACAACCAACACTTTTTTGTCTTCCACGTTTTTACACCTCTTGAGGCACTAGTTGAACGTCTCGGAATTTCTACAACTATATGAAATCAATAGTCTTTTAATGGCAACCTGTTTGTGCCATCGGAATGGAATACTGGAATGCTGGAATATTGGGGATAAAAGCGGAAAATAAACCATTTAAATTGTAAAAAAACTCCTTCAAACCCATCATTCCATTACTCCATCATTCCATTATTCCAATTGGGGCGAAGCCACTAAGTTCAAGATTGGCGATCGGCCGGTTACCTTGTCAAGGGCAACCATACCCTTTCGTTTGAGGGCGGTTATGTATCGAAAGACCCTTTCTGAGGGAATGGCCAGGTCCCGGGCCAGGTCCTTGACTGACCGGGCACCTTCCTTGAGTCTGGCAAGAATTTCCTGGACCTCCATTTCTTCCACTATGATCATATCAATGGCACGGTTAAATTCGTGTTCCGTGAAGATTTCACCGTACTTGTTGCCTGACTCCATAAATTCGGTTTGCTTGCCGATGATCCACCGCATCTTTTCGCCGGCCAGCACCGCCTCGGCTGCTTCCAGCTTCTTAAAGATTTCAGGAGCCTGCAGGGTGTCTCTTCCACCTCCAATAGGTCCTAAACCGCGAATCTTCTCATTAAACTTGGTAACCAGTTCTACAAAGACGGCGGCTTCGCCCGAAGAGCATTGCCGAAAAGCAAGACGATTTTCATTGACACCAATATATTCGAAAAGTCGGCGAGTCATGTCTATTTTAATCTTGGCCTGGACATTCCCGGTGATATAATGGCAGTCGCCGAAATGGCACCCCACTACCAAAAGACCGTCAAGTCCTTTTTTGAAGGCCCTTGGCTACGGTCGCCGGGTCCATCCGACCGGAACACATGATTCGAACAGTCTTAATCTCCGGGGTATATTGTAGTCTGGAAACTCCAGCTAAATCAGCGGCGGAGTATCCTCACCATGTACAGCAAAACGCGAGAATTTTGGGAACGAATTGGGTCAAAGGAACCTCCTCAAAAAAATTGTTGATTTATGATTGTTGATTGTCGATTGAAAAAAAAGTACACTTACCGACTTTAATCTACGTTTTTTTCTTACTTGATTTTCTGCTTTGTGCTGTTCTTCAATAAATCACCAATCATCAATCATACATCATCAATCCAAAAACGCGTCAATCTGAGCTTCAAGTTGGTTGTTTGTATAGGAGTTAATGGTTAAGGCGTGCTGATAGCAGGTAGCTGCGCACACCCCGCACCCCTTGCAGGCCACATCAATCACGTGAACCTTTTTTCCTTTTTCCGTGTTGCTAATCTCAAGAGCACTATAAGGACAAAGCGCGACGCAAAGGCTGCAGCCCCGGCAGGCGTCTTCATCCGCCAATACAGAAATAATCGGCTCTACAACAATCGAACCCTTAGACATGGGAATCGAGGCTCGAGATGCCGCACCTAAACCCTGGGCAATCACTTCTCGAATATTGGCCGGAAAACGGGCGCTGCCGCAAAGGTAGATGCCGTCGGTAGCAAAATCGAGCGGTTTTAACTTAACATGACCTTCCAGAAAAAATCCGTTTTCATCAACCGGCACCCTGAGAAGCTGAGAACTCACATTGGCATCCTCTTGGGCAACCAGCGGTGTGGAAAGGACCACTATATCCGCAGTCAAAGTCATTTCGCGGCCAAGTAGAGAATGGTAAACTCGCACCTGATCGGATTCCACCTGGGGAGGCCGGGCAGAATCATAATGGATGTACCGGACTCCCCTGGCTTTGGAATCCCGGAACATCTCTTCGTTTTCGACACCGTACATCTGCATATCCCGATAGAGAATGGAAACTCCGGCATCCGGGATTTGATCCTTGATCAATATAGCGTTCTTGACGGCTATCTGGCAGCAGATCCGCGAACAGTAGGGTCTCTCTTGATTGCGACTTCCTACGCACTGGACGATAACAACGTTCTTGACATCTGTATCCAAACCTTCTTTGAGAAGCTGCTCCATCTCAAGCTGGGTGATAACGCGCCGGCCGTCATAGCCGTAAAGGCCCTCGGGAACAAAGGCACGGCTACCAGTGGCCACTATGATAACCCCAATGTCAAATTTCTTTTTGCCGGATTCGGTCTCGACCTCGACGTCGAATTTGCCGATAAACCCCTGGACGGCGGTAACGCGTGCCCCGGTGAAGACGGTAATCTTGTCATGTTGCATGACTTCCCTTATCTTCTCCTCAATCAGCTCACCCGCATCTGTCATGGCGGGTCCAAGCTTATGCAGCCGGTTCAGCATGCCGCCTAATCCCTCTTCCTTTTCAACCAGCACCACTTCATATCCACGCCTGGCAAGGGCCGCAGAGGCTGTCAGGCCGGCGATTCCTCCTCCAATAACAAGAGCCCGGGCACAAACTTCGGACATAATGGACTCCTGGGGTTTTAATAAAGCCGCCTTGGCAACTCCCATACGGATAAGATCCTTTGCTTTGGCGGTTCCATCCACCTGCTGTTGCATATGCACCCAGGAGCATTGATCGCGGATATTGACCATCTCGAAAAGATAAGGATTCAGCCCGGCCTCTTCACAGGAACTTCGAAAAAGAGGTTCATGGGTTCTCGGCGTACAGGAAGCAACCACAACGCGATTGAGGTTTTGCTCTTTGATTCCCTTTTTAATTTCGTTAATGCCGCCTTCAGAACACGAATAAAGATTCCTCTGTACAAACGTTACATAGGGAATCGTCCGGGTATAATCGTCAAGCGCTTCCATATCCAGATAGCCGGCAATGTTGGATCCGCAATGGCAAAGAAATACTCCGATCCTGATGTCATTGTCTTTATTCTCAGGCAACGGCCTTCTCCTTTTCTGACTTTAATTGAATTGCGATTTCAGCGGCACGTTCGGCAGCGCTTGAAGCCTGGGCCACAGATTCCGGTACATCCATGGGCGACTCTGCACAACCGCAGACAAAAACTCCCGGCACTGTGGTGTCGACCGGAGAGAGGGGGCTCGTCTTTATGAAGTTGTACTTATCCAGTGCGACTTCAAAAACTTTGGCCAGCTTAATAATTCCCTTGGTTGGCGCACAGGCGGTAGCCAGGATCACCATGTCGAAATCCCGGCTTTCCACTTGCCGCTTGTGCGTGTCTTCGTAAATCACGACTGGATTGTTAGCAGGACCCTCCATGATCTCACTGACCCTCCCGCGGACATAGGAAATGTTCGAGTTGTTGCCGCCTCGTATTTTATACTCTTCAAATCCTTTGCTTACCGCCCGGATATCCATGCCGAAGATGGTGGAGGTCGTCTCCGGCTCGTGCTCGTGGGCGATTACGGCCTCCTTGATGGAGTGCATGCAGCAGTAACCCGAGCAAAACGGATAAAACCGGAAATCACGGGAACCCACGCACTGGACAAAGGCCAGTTTCTTGGCGACGGTAAAGCCCTCGGCCTTCTTTTTCAAGGCTTCCAGGGGTTCCATGATCGCCAGATGGGCGGCATACTTATCAGCCCACTTCTTGAGGCCCTGTTCGTCCCGGGTCGTCCTGATATTGGCCTTGCCGGTATTGATTATAAAATTGAGCGGAAGTTTGGTCATATTTTTTTTCAAGTTTCTCGAGCGTTCGCTTAGATTTTTTTAAATTCTTTTCAAGTGCTGCAATCTCGGCTTCAACGGCTCGATCCGAGGGACGATCCAGATGTCCTTCTGTGGGACCGCTGGCGCTCAAGAGTCTTTCGAACTCCATTGCCGTAACCACGTTGGGGATTTCCCGGTACCGGTATTCGGGAATCTGTGACGGATCGAAAACGTCGTATCCGACGGCAATGATTATGGCACCTACATCGAGGGTTATGATCATGTCTTCCTGATCAAAATTTATGGCGTCGGCCTGACAGGCTTTTTTACAGATCCCACATTTTTTGCCTTTAAGCTGACGACAGAAATCAGGGTCAATGGTATGGGTCGAGGGTATGCCCTGGGCAAAGTAGCTGTAAATTGCACTGCGACTGCCCAGACCTTCATTGAAGGCATCCGATACCTTGGTCGGGCATTTTTCAGCACAGGCGCCGCAGCCGGTACATTTGTCCTCCTCGACATAGCGTTTTTTCCTACGCACGGTGACATTGAAGTCTCCCGCCAGACCTTCTACCTTCTCGACTTCGCTGTAGGCCAGAAGAGCTATATTAGGATGTCGACCGACATCCAGCATCTTGGGCGAGAGGATTCAGATGGCACAGTCGTTGGTAGGGAAGGTTTTATCCAGCTGTGCCATCTTGCCGCCGATGCTGGGCAGTTTTTCCACCAGGTGGACGTTGACACCCATGTCTGCAAGGTCCAGAGATGCCTGGATTCCAGCAATCCCTCCGCCTATAACCAGTACGTCTTGACTCATAATCTGTGTCCTTATTTTAAGTGACTAAAGTGAGCTAAAGTTATAAGTGAGCTAAGGTTGTGGAACTCGCCTTCGGCGATGTCAATGTTATAATTAAAATAGATAGAATACCTTAACTTTCGGAACTTCAAACCTTAGGCACTTCAAACTTTTCAGTTACTCTGTTTTCAGGCAATCGGTAACCAGGTCATACAAATCTGTGATCTCTATTTCCAGATCAAAAGCTGCTTTTGCACACCGCAAGTGAATCTGGCATTTGGGGCAGGCCGTTACTAAGGTGCCGGCACCGGTGTCGCTTGCTTCACTAAGGCGTTGCAGCTGGATGTCTTTGGAACAGCTGGAACAGTTCATCCAGCCGGAAGTTCCGCAGCAGACACCGTTTTCTCTGGAACGGGGCATTTCTTTGAGTTCAATTCCTGGGATAGCTTCCAGAAGTCTGCGGGGTGCATCGTAGACACCTGCCATCCTGCCAAGCCGGCAGGGATCATGATAGGTCACCACTTCTGCTTTGGATTCCGATAGCTGAATGATACCCGAACTCAGTTTGTCTGCCAGAAAATCAAGAATGTGGACCGGTTCAAAATCGAGCTTTCCAAAATACTTGGGATAATAATCTTTAAAGGTATGATACCCTTCCGGGCAGCTGAAAATCACCTGCTTGGCACCTGAAGAACGGATCATATCAAGATTCCAGCGAGCAAGTTGCTTGAACGTGTCTTCGTTGCCGTTCCAAAGCGCATCATGGCCGCAACACCGTTCATCATTACTGACCACCGGCTCCACCCCGCAGGCGTTTATAATTTTCAGCACATTCCGGGCCCCTTGAATTGATCCGGCATTGATATTCCGGAAAATAACATCAAAATAAGGCCTGCATCCCACAAAATAAAAAACATCGCCCGTTTCTTTGGTTTTCCCATCCTCGACCCAAAAAGTGCGGTTTTGCTGAACATCCTTGGTCTGGATGGACATAATAGCCTGCAGCATCCCATGGTGAGCCGGAACGCCGTCAAAACCCAGCAAATGGGCTTCATCACGCATCAGGCGAATGAATTCAGGAAAATTTATGTCGGCCGGACAACGGACACTGCACTGGGCGCAGGTAAGGCAGCTCCAGATAGTATCGTCTGAAAACTCCTCCAGTTCATAAAGAGAGCGCTCAATAATCTGCCTGGGTGAAAATTCGGGGAAAATCCTGGAAACCGGACAGCTTCCGGTACATACCCCGCAATCAAGACAGTAATAGGTCTTCGTAGCGTTAACCATTTCTACGATCGTATTCATGCTAACCCCTTTGGTTTTTATTTTGCAGTCGTTCAGGGTTGCTTTTCTATTGTTAACCTTTACTAACCCCGAACCTTGAACCTTTGAACGGTTATTTTTTTATCAGGCCGCCTTTTTTAAGATGGATGGTCCCAAAGATTTAATCTGCTCAGTAAAGTTTCTGGCAACCTCAGCAAAACGCGTTCCTTCTGCCGATGAAATCCATTCCAGGCGCAGTCTCCCAGATTCAATTCCAAGTATACTGACCAGCTCCTGGGTCATTTGGAACATCTTTTCGGCCTTTATATTACCATCCAGGTAATGGCAGTCGCCCATGTGTCATCCAGCTACCAGGACACCATCGGCACCCAATTGCAGGGCCTTTAAGATGAAATTGGGGTTCACCCGGCCTGAACACATTACGCGAATGATGCGCATGTTGGACGGATATTGAAGACGGCTAACGCCTGCCAGGTCGGCAGCCGAATAGGCACACCAGTTACAGGCAAACGTAATGATCTCTGGATTGAATTCTTCAGCCATTAAGTAAATCCTCCCGGATCTGGTTGATTCGTTAATTGGTAAAATGGTTAATCGTCAATTAAAAGCGGCCTCCACCATCGTTAGCACCTGCTGGTCATCAAAATGGAAAATAGAAGCCGCACCGGTGGGACAGGCAACAGCACATGAGCCGCATCCCGTACACATGGCCTGGTTTACTTCACAGAGAATACGGTCTTCATGAAAGTCAATGGCCTGATAAGGGCAGGCCTCCAGACACTGCCGGCATCCCCTGCAGAACTGTGCATTAATATCAGAGACGATGGCATTGCCCAGGACCTTGTCCTTGGACAGCAGCGTAGCCGCTCGTGAAGCGGCTCCCAGACCTTGAGCTACGGCCTCGTCGACAGGTTTGGGCGCATGGGCCAGGCCGCAGACAAACACCCCTTTGGTGGCAAAATCTATGGGCTGGAGTTTGACATGGGCTTCCACAAAAAAGCCATCTTCATTCACCGGCACCTTGAACAATTGAGCAATGGGATTTTCCTGCGGTGCCACAATCGCAGTGGCCAATACCAGCATATCCGGTTTTATCTCGATCTCGCGCTGCAGCACATAGCTGGTGCATCTAACATTAAGACCGTTTTGATCTTTGGAAACGGTTAAACCTTTGTCAAAGTCATAACGAATAAAGACTACGCCTTTGGCTCGGGCCTCACGGTACAGCTCCTCCCGCAATCCATAGGTTCGCATATCCCTGTAGATAATGAAGACATCCATCTCGGGTTTTGACTCTTTTAATTTGAGCGCACTTTTGACAGAGTGAGTGCAGCACACCTTGGAGCAGTACGGCCTTTCTTTGATTCGTGAGCCGACACATTGTATAAAGACCGCCGAATCAGTTTCATTTAGAGGCAAACTATTATCGATAAATTTTCGATCCAATTCCAAAGCGGTCAGAACACGCGGGTCTTCACCGTATAAATACTCAGCCGGTTTGAACTCTACAGCACCTGTGGCAATAATCGCCACTCCGTGCTCGATTACCTGCTCTTTTCCCGCATTTTCAACTGTGGTTTGAAAATTACCCACAAAGCCGCCCACTTTTTTTACTTGGGTGTTTGTCAGGATATTGATGTTTTGATCGGATTCTATGTCGCTAATAAGCCTTGTTAGATTTTGCTGAACATCTTCGCCCTGCCAGGTTTCATGAAGGTTCACTGCCTGTCCTCCCAGGGCGTCGTTCTTTTCAATAAGATGGGTGAGATATCCCTGCTGTGCCAGATTCCTTGCCGCGGTAATTCCGGAAAGACCGCCGCCGACAACCAGAGCGGACTGGTTCATTATTATCTCCGGATCGGCAAGCGGCTGCAACAAGCTCACTTTGGATACTGCCATGCGTACAAGGTCTATAGCCTTTTCAGTGGCTGCGTCTTTTTCGTTGCTGTGCACCCAGGAACACTGATTGCGAATATTAGCCATTTCAAAGAGATATTTATTGATCCCCGCATTGAGTACGGTTTCCTGAAAGAGAGGTTCATGGGTACGCGGGGTGCAGGCGGCTACAACAACGCGATTTAATTTTTGCTCTTTAATAACCTGGGTTATTTGTTCCTGGGTATCCTGACTGCAGCTGAAGAGATTATCTTCTACAAAAACTACGTTGGGTAAGGTTTTGGCATATTCGACGACATCCGGAACCTCTAAAAAACCGGCAATATTGGTTCCACAACGACAGACAAACACGCCTATCCGCGGGTGCTCTCCCCGTACATCTAGCTCTTTAGGGGTTGACTTTGTCCGTATCATAGACCCGCGGGACTCGGCCAGCATACTTTCCACCACGGCAGCAGAGGCGCTCGATTCGATAACGGACTGGGGAATATCTTTGGGGCTTTCAAAGGTGCCGCATACAAAAATACCGGGTTTTGAAGTCTGAACAGGTTCAAAACTGCTGGTTAGAGCGTGCTGATATTGATCGAGCTCAATTCCCAGCTTTTGGGCCAGGCCCAGCGCTTCCTTTGACACGCCAAAGCCCACCGACAGGACTACGATATCAAACGCTTCTTCAATCCGTCGGCCGGTTTCGTCTGTGTAGCTGATAAGCAGATTGCCCGAATCGCCGTCCGGGTGAATCGTGCTGATTTTTGATTTGACAAAACGCACGCCCACCTCTTTGGCCCGGTTGTAGTAACGCTCAAAATCTTTACCGAGGGTCCGCATATCAATATAAAATATGGCGGTATCCAGCTCCCCCTTCTGGTGCTCTTTGGCTATAATAGCCTCTTTTATGGAATAGGTACAGCAGACCGCCGAACAGTAAGGCTGTGACCCAGGGTGCATGTCTCTGGAACCCACGCATTGAATCCAGGCAATTTTCTGCGGCTCTTTGTGATCGGAAGGTCTTACCAGATGCCCGCTGAAAGGTCCGGTTGCCGCAAGAATGCGCTCAAATTCCAGGCCGGTAACTATATTCGGTGATTTTTTGTAACCATAGGTGTCGTAAGTACCAGGATCATACACCGAGCAACCGGGGGCTATCAGCACCGCACCTGCATTTATGGTTAATTCCTTGGGTTGGTCCTCAAAATTAATAGCGTCAGCAGGACAGAATTTCTCACAGGCCTTACATTTGCCCTTTTTAAAATAGATGCAATTTTCATCAATGGCGTACTTTAAAGGCACCGCCTGTTCGTATTTCACATAGATCGACTTGCGTTTGGCTAGACCGGCGTCGAATGCGTTTGTCACCTTTTTGGGACACTTTTCAGCACAAATACCACAGGCAATACATTTATCCATGTCAACATACCGGGGTTGTTGCAAAACCTTGATTTCAAAATTTCCTTCCTCCCCGGAAATGCTTTGCACTTCTGTCAGGGTCAAAAGCTCAATGTTAAGATGCCGGCCGACCTCGACCAGTTTAGGTGAGATGATTCACATGGAACAGTCATTAGTGGGAAAGGTCTTGTCCAGTTGAGCCATGATACCGCCTATGGAGGAGGATCTTTCCACTAGAAAGACATAAAAACCTGAATCGGCAAGATCCAGAGCAGCCTGCATACCGGCTATCCCCCCCACCGACTACCATTACCGAACCTATTTTCTCATTTGACATTTTCTACTCCTGAATCAAAAAAGATGTAACGCCACTGATATCGAGCTGATTCATTCCGATTCCCAAAGTCTTTTCGTCAATTCCCATACTCAGCCCTAAAAGTTGCGGGTAAAGAACAGGGGCAAGCGAGTCATTCCCGTTTTGAGAGATTATTACTTTTTGTATTGTATCAAATTGCAGATGACAGTACGGACAGGCCGAGCAGAGATAGTCAGCACCGACTTTTTTCCCGTCTGCTATCTTTCTTTTGGTCAAACTCATGGAAAGATCATCATTTACGCCCAGTACGGGAGCTCCGCAGCATTCCAGTTTGCTGGTCCAATCGACGCTTTTGGCGCCTGTCACCTCAACCAGCTTATCAAACAGAGTGGGGGCAACCGGATCATCGAATTGGGTGATCTTGCTCGGCCGCAGTGCATGGCAACCGTAATGGGTCACGATTTTAAAATCTTTGTATTGTCTGGTTATTTTGCTTTTTAAGGTGTCCAGGCCAACATCATGATACAGCACGGAAAGAAAATGCTTGATCTTAGGTTTGCCGGCGTAATTCAGGTCTCTTTGAGCCAGCAATCTGTTGACTTCTTCCTGCAAATTCCCTTCTTCCTTCAGTATATGCTCTGCTTCCTTAAGGCTGCCAAAGCAACATTTGCAAAGGACCATGATATCGAGCCCCGCTTTTTCTGCCAGGGCCAGATTTACGGCAGAAGAAAAAAGAAACGACCTCTGGTCTGAATTTCGTAAGGGATACCCGCAACAGTTAAATTCGCGGATATCCGTCAGACGTACGTCTATCTGCCTTAAAATTGCCCTGGCAGAAGCTTCATACTGTTCAACCCGGGCAGGAATATTACAGCCCAAGAACAATGCATATTTCATAATGATATCTTTCTTAATGTAATCGAATAGTTACTCATGCTGCCTCTAAATCGGAGGGGCTTTCATCGGCAGTCTTTTCCGCATTTTTAACAGCAAGATTCTTTAACTGAAAGAAAATATCCGTGACCTGGACGTTCTGGGGGCAATGCTCCTGGCACTGATAACAGGTCACGCAATTCCAAAGCATACTTGGGCCGGAAGCCATTTCTACCAGGCCCAAACCAAGACAGTTCATGATTTGATGGGGCAACAGGCCCAGAGTCTTTTGAGGATTCTCATAGCAGACTACAACGGGACATACTGTGGTACAGTTCTGGCAGCCAAAGCAGTAGGAGAATGTGCTGCTGCTTGGCAGCTTGTTCAATTCAGCGATTTTTCTGTCCTTAAAAGAGATCGGCCTGCTCTTATCCATTACCTGTTCAAACTTGCCGGCAGCAGCCCGGCTTGCCACTGACAGCGGCTTGCCATAATCATCTTCAGAGATATTCTCTCTATTCAAGCCCCGGTAAAAGGAAAACGGAGAAAGAATCAGCAGCTCCGGATAGCCTCTTTGAACCAGATCCTCCCTTACAACGAACCATAATTCCCTGAGATTGATCCCTGCCGGACAAACCACGGTACATCGGTCACAATTCGTGCAAAGGTAAACACCTTCCTGTATGGCGCACAGCTCCTTTTGGCTGAGGTCTTTCCCGGAAGCCAGGCTTTTGAGAAAGGTCATCTTTTCTGAAGGCAAAATGTATTCATTGCCCAGGGCATCAAATGCCGCCGAGGCAGAGCATCGCAGACTGCAGGTTCCACAGCGCATGCAGGCATCCAGCTCCATGGCCTGCCGCGTTGCAATATTTGCCGGATCTGATTTTTCCTTGTCCATGACTGAATTTGCAAGCAGGCTTAGGGGCGTGGCGAAAATGTGAAACATCTTGCTGAACGGCAGATAGGCCAGTCCAAAAAAACAGGCTAAAAAATGGATATACCACAGGATGTCAGAGGCTTCCGCTCGGTCCAATGCTAAGGCGATAGGTTTCGATATTTTGGCAAACGCATACCCCATAAAGGCCCATTGAGGCGGAGAATGACAGTCCATACAACTCTCCTCGTGAATCTCTTGGCCCGAAACCAGCACATCTTCTTCGAAAGGACCCTTTACATTCGGGGATACTACACTAAACTTTTGAACCCAGTAACTTTCAAGCGCCTTTATTTCATCTTCGTCATCCTCTAAGGTCATATCGGCATAATCCTCCACCATGATCTGAAATTCGGTATAAGACGCAATTTTTGTTGCTTCCAGAAGCACACCCGAAATCATAATGACGGCCAGAATAATAATGGCATAGTGATCCATGGCGTTGGTTTTTAGGCGGGGCACTTTCAAGATGAACCGTCGATATATGGCAATACCAACACCAATAATTACCATAAAACCGAACAGATCTCTTAAAAACATAAATGGATTGACCGTGGAATAGTAATCGGTGAAAAGAGGCTCGGATATAAAGACCTCGAGAGCATGCATCAAAAGAAGGAGCATAAAACCGGTGTAGATCAACATGTGCATCAACCAGCGGAGAAAATCCTCCTTGAGAATCCTTCTCTGCAGCACAACATCAAGGACAAAAACCTGGATAAGGATCAGAATGTTTGCACTGAAAATAACTCCCAGCATCCCTTTGACAGACGCAGATATCCTCTCAGACGGTGAGATGCCTTTGGCTGAAATGCCGATTCTGCGAGTAAACCAGGTCGAAATTTTGTAGATCAGACCAAGGGCTAAGATAATAAGGGCAATGTACAATGAGATAGAGAAAAACATAGGATCATTCTCATAAATCTAATCCATCTAAAACCTGCATAAACACTTTTGAAAGAGTTAAGAATTAATTTAAACTGAGCGTTTCAAATTGTGACCGGCCTGCTCTCCGCAACCCCGCCTGTTAAAGAAGGGTTGAGGGGAGCTATACAAAAGTAAAAAAAGTCCTTACCGGGCGCACAACACTGCCGCAAGGCAAAACCCGCGCTCTTTAGGGCGGGAAGCTTCAAATGATGTCAGCAAATCAATTTTTGTTTTAAGTCAGTTAACACAAGCAATTCAAAAAGAACTCTTTTCGATCTAAGAAAATCCCCTGTTGCAAAAGGCGATATAATTATAATTTTAGGCTTAATTTGTCAAGGAATGTTTTTAAATTTCAGGGTCGGGTCAAGTTTAATTCAACCGTGGATCAGGGGAGGCGACTGGGAAGAAAATATTTATTGAAGCTGTAGCCAAATCGGCCACTATATATTTTAGGATATGCTTTATTGTTTGCGCAAAAAATCGGGTGCTTTGCACTTGGTTGCAAACGCAACGATGAAAGCACTAACGTGCTTTTGCCTTTGTCCGAAAGCGGACAAATTCACGCCATCCCGCTCGTTGACTATCCTATCATCTCTTTTATAACATCATCTAAGATTGTTAAGCATTTATCGATCTCATCCGTTGTCACCGTGAGGGCGGGACAAAATCGAATGCTGTTTTCACCACACCCAAGGAGCAGCAACCCTTTCTGAAAAGCGATTTTAATAATTTCATTCCGCCACGTTCTATCCGGTTCCTTGTTTTCCCGGTCCTCAACAAACTCTATTCCCACCATTAACCCCAAACCCCGGACGTCTCCCATACATTCATGGGATCGCTGAAGCTCTCTGAGTCCATCCATCAAATAGCCGCCTTGAACATCGGCATTATCCATCAATCCTTCCTCAAGCAGTTCAATTGTCGTCAAGGCCGCCTGGCAGGAAACCGGATTGCCTCCGAATGTGGATGCATGTGAACCTGCTTCCCAATCCATGATTTCAGCCCGTGCCGCCAATGCCCCAAGGGGCATGCCGGAAATGAACTACCCCGCAGCAGAGCTGCGAGGTATCAAAATGAATTTTTATCTTATTAACCCCGATGCAGAACATCGAGGAATCCTTTTGATTGAAAATTAAAGAAATGCATTACGGTGATAGGATTAACAGCAGCTTTTGCTTTGGTCTTTGGGAGGTTCGTTCTTGGTTTCGATAACACAGCAACAAGATCCTTCTCTACCCAGAGCTGAATTGATAACAGCCGCGGCACAGCCAACGCCTGCTTGCACGGTGAGCGCTTCTGTGGGACAATTCATTGCACAAGCCCCACACTCCATGCAGGCATCCCTGTTTTCAATTTGAACTTTCCTGTTGTTCATGCTCAGAACCGCGTGAGGGCATACGACGACGCACATGCCGCAACCCGAGCAATTTTTCTCGTTTAATTGTAGCGTTACAACATCTTTTAAATAGATCATCTTTTCCATTTTCATCGGCCTTTAAGAGACAAATCGAGATCCCACCCAGAGGGTTAATCCAGCCACTCCACTAACAATTTCAAAGGGTACAGCCCATCGCATCTCTTTTTTGACACCAGAAAGAGATGTATAGGTCGAAGCGCCGGTAAAATTCATGGCAAGATACGCCGCCGCCGCCGGGGCCAGAAAAAACCACGCCAGAATTTCAACATAACCCGGCCACATGTTAAGATATCCCGCCCAGAAAACAGTAACGACCAGGGTCGTCCCCAGGCCCATGATCAAACCTTTCAGGGAAAAGGCGCGACCCGGAATCCAGGGCAGAAGAATCGGCGTTAAAACCGCTCCGGCCACCAGTGCTCCCAGCAGATTGAGCACAGCAAAAAGGCCATCGGTCATTGCACCGTTCCAAAATCCGGAGGGTGCTCCCAATCCTCCCAGCAGAAAAAAAGCAGGCAGCATCACCAGGGACCATTTTAAAACACTCACGAGTTCGATCGGAATTAGAATGGCCCTTTCCCTGACAGGAAAGGTCTTTGCGCCGCATCCCCGGCGTTGCCTTCAGACCGGCATCCAGAAAAGCCGGCAAATCAGCGGCCCGGATCGGGCCGTAAATCGCTTTGAAACCGGAGCGTTTTCTAACCGTGTACGCCGCAACACCGGGACCTGCCAGCTGGGGAAGAATGACCTCCCGGTGGGACACCACACGGATCAATCCGCTGAGTTCGATGCGTTGAACCAATTCATCGGTTCCGAACGTTCCTTTTCCGGCGGCACACCAGACATTTATCCCTTGTGTGTTCAGAACCAGAATCCATGCATTCCGTCCGGGCAGGGCTTCTCGCAATCGGTCAAAGCTCATTTTGTAATTGGCCGTAACCAGAACCGGCGACTGATCATCCGGATCTCCAAGCGCATAAAGACCGGGATCCACGGTATAATGCATACGGCCCACACCCCAGCGTGCCTTAATGCCGCCCCATCGGTCCGCCCAAACCAACGCGGATGAAATTTTTGGCACATCACCCATCGATGTCCGGATGAGCCGATAATAAACGGCTGTTTCATGTCGGGAAGGCTCACCTGAGCCTTTATCTTCCCGGGTCAGCAACTGCCGGTCAAAGATTCCGCCGACCCGGTTTCATGACAAGATTGTTTTTTCAAAAAATCAAGGGGTTTCATATCCATATATGGTATTCCTCTTCCATTGACAGGCAGCCAAGTTAGGGCTCCCGCTATGAAGCCGGATAATTAATCTCTTTTAGTGTGTCCCTGATCTTTTCCAGAGTGGCCGGGGAATCCCATTCAACGGTAATGCTTTTATTTTCCGCATTACCTTCCACTGAACCCACCCCTTCCAGTTCATTCAATTCGTTTTTGATGGACATGACACAATGTCCGCATGAAATATTTGGTATCGAAAATGTCTCTTGTTCCATTTTGTGACGTCTCCTTATATCTTTTGCAGCGGCGTTGATTTTTATCCTCTTTTGAAATCTGTTCTTTTCTTGGGCGCTTAAACAGATGCGGCTTATCTGCTTCCGGCGTAATTAAACGGTTTGAAAAAACATTGTCAATGGAACGGGTTGAAGAACGCTACGCACCCATGAAATAAATAGAGACAAATGAATCGGTTAACATGAATTTTTTATTAAAACAAGGTGTAATATTACTCTGGAGTTTAAACCCTAAACGTGGCAGAAAACATGACGATCAATAGAAGCGCAACATCATTTTTTTAATTGACACATGTGCTACTATGTAGTATATTACGGCTCCATAATCATACAAAATATGATGATCTCGTAAAAAGTCTGATTTTGCTCGCTCCGCAAGCAATTTTGGGATTCATGACTCGCCTGGCTAAATTGCAAGAACTCGGGCTAACGCCCTCAAACAGCTTGCAATTTTTAACGCCAGACTCATCATGAATCTTTATCCAAAATTGCTCGATGTCGCTCACAAAAGACTTTTTACGACGCAATCAGAATATGATCCTGAACAAAAAAATAGAGATGTAGACTTTAGCATGAAAAAGATTGCCGTTGGAAACAAAAAGCATATGATGAAAAAGATGGGTGTTGTATTGACTCTGATTTTTACTGTGAGTTTATATGCCGGCGGTGTATTTGCCGACACGGGTTGCGGGGCTAAATGCTGTAATCAAACGAACCCGATCGGGATGCACCACACCACAGACGAACAGATAAAATCATTGATGGATTGCCGTTCCAATATTCCTCAAATCCCTTGTGATTTACAATCAAAACAGGCCGTTGAATTGCCGGAATATGCGTTGGCTGCAGCCGGCAATCATTTTCCAAACACTGTTGGATTAACCAAGATTTTATCCGATTCTAGTATTGATAATAATGTTTTTAAACTCCATTGTTTTGTTCAAACGGTCTGGGAAAAATCCCAACCTCCCCCCATATATCTTCAGAAACAATCATTTTTAATCTGAACTTTACATTATAGGAATTTCTTTTTTAAACGACAAAGCCCCCCGCCCGCCTTGCAAGTGAGAGCTTTCGGTCAGGCGTCATTTAGAATCGCGAAGTGATTGTACAATTTGGACACAAATGGTCTCAAATTTTGCGACTCATCTTCAGTTAGTAATACCTCAACTCAGCACAAAAAAAATTTAAAGGAGCAGTTTTCATGTCTAAAAAAGGAAGGAAAAAGAATAAAGAAAAAATTGCAGCTAAAAAAGCGGCGGTTCTAAAAACTGAGAAAAAAGGCCGTTTACCGCTGTTTATGACCATCGCCGGAGTGATTCTTATTGCCGGAGCAACCGCTCTTTTTATTTATAAAGGCGATAACAAAAAGACAGCCGTTGCATCCGCCCCATTAGCATCCGGCAGTACGGAAGTGAAATTCCCCGTCGTTCTTTTTCAAGACGGAAAAGCCCGTCATTTTAAACATGTGGACGGTGATTTCGTCATACGGTATTTTATTCTCAAAAGTTCGGATGGCATCATCAGGGCCGCATTTGATGCCTGCGATGTCTGCTGGCCCGCAGGGCAAGGGGTATTATCAAGAGGGAGACCATATGGTGTGCCGAAATTGCGGCCGCAAATTTGCTTCGGTTTTAGTCAACGAAGTCAAAGGGGGCTGCAATCCGGCACCTTTAGATAGAATCATGGAAAACGGTCAAGTGATTATCCAGATAAAGGATATCCTTGGAGGAAAGCAATATTTTAACTTTTCCGGAAAGGCTTGATAATGACACTCAAAACCATATCCATTAAAAATCTTTTGCGACGCAAAGGCAAGGCAGGTTTCATACTTGCCGGACTTGTTATCGGCGTATCCACGGTGGTGGGGATTATGGCCTTTGTTGACGCCATGACCAGCGATATCAACCACAAGCTCGAAAAGTATGGGGCGAATATTCTGATAGTCCCCAGAACCGAAAATCTGGCACTTTCTTATGGGGGACTGGCGCTTGGCGGTGTTTCCTTTGAAATGAAAGAGATTCAAGAGATTGAATTGGCACGGGTGAAAACCATAAAAAACGCACGGAATGTTGCAGCCTTAGGGCCGTTGGTGCTTGGCGTGGTTAGTGTTGATTCCCATAAAGTTCTCATGGCCGGGGTGGATTTTAAAGCCGCCGAAATTTTAAAGCCCTGGTGGCATGTCCAAGGTGCCGTGCCGGAAGAAAATGAAGTGATTTTAGGGTGCGGAGGCCGCACGGATACTCAACTTATCCATTGGCAGCAGAATAACCATAAAGGATAAAAAATTGGTGGTTTCCGGCGTGCTCCAACCCACCGGTTCTCAAGATGATCAGCTCATATTTACCCGTCTTGTGACGGCCCAAACGATTTTCAATAAAAGTGGAAAAATTTCCATGGCTGAAGTGGCGGCGCTTTGTAAAGATTGTCCCATCGATGCCATGGTAAAACAGATCTCCGATGTTTTGCCGGGGGCCAAAGTGATGGCCATTCAGCAGGTTGTAAAGAGCCGTATGGAGACTTTGGCCCAGTTTAAAAATTTTTCCTACGGCATTTCCGGAGTCATCCTGTTGATCGGCAGCCTTGTTGTGCTGGTGACCATGATGGGCAGCGTAAGGGAGCGTACCGATGAAATCGGCATCTTTCGGGCCATCGGCTTCCGCAAAGGGCACATTATGAAAATTATCTTCATGGAAGCTTCTATTGTATCGGGCTTGGCGGGTATCATCGGTTATTTTACAGGATTCGGGGCAGCCAAGGGCTGCGCTGTTTATTTTTACCGAAAACAATCCCGGAGATGTTCCTTTTAGATTCGAAGTGGCCGTCGGCGCGGTGGTGGCTGCCCTGATGCTGGGTTTGATATCCAGTGCATATCCGGCGTTTATGGCCTCCCGGCTCGACCCGAATGAAGCATTGAGGTCGCTGTAAAACGTATATACGGACAAACATTCTTATGAGGTATTAGATGAGTTATATCATTGCGAATAATCTTGTAAAAAAATATGGCGAAGGTGAAATAGCGGTTTCGGCGATAGACGGCATCAATTTTGAAATCGAAGAGGGTGAGTTTGTCGGTATCATGGGTGAATCGGGATCTGGAAAGTCCACCCTTCTCGGAATGATGGGAGCCATGAACGCCCCAACGTCCGGAAGCTTGATTGTTGATGATATTGATATATACAGCTTAAGTCAGGAGCAAAGGGCGGATTTTCGCAGAGAATTTCTAGGGTTTGTATTCCAGAGCTTTCATCTCGTGTCCTACCTGACCGTCGTCGAGAATATTATGCTGCCCCTGGCAATCATAAAGGCCGGGAAAAAGAAAAAACGGGCAATGGCCGAAGCAGCGATGTAGTCAGGTGGGGTTGTCGGGGAAGGCGCATCGTTTGCCGAGCCAGATTTCAGGCGGAGAAAAAGAACGCGTGGCCGTCGCACGCGCTATCGTCAATGAACCGCCGGTGCTGTTGGCCGATGAACCCACCGGCAATTTAGACACCAAAACATCCCATGACGTCATGGAATTACTCCATCGCCTCAATGACGAAGGGATGACCATCGTCATGGTGACACACAGCCCGGACTGCGCGGGTTACGCCCGGAGAATTATGCGGGTTTGCCGACGGCAAGCTGGTGGATGATAATGTTAAATTAAGGAGTTTAAAAAGATGGCAAAAAAAAGAAAAAATCAAAGAACCGTTTCCCAAGCAGAGTCAAGCGATAGTGGCCGGCAGCCTTCCTACTGGATGATTGCGGCTGTGATATTTTTTTTCTTTTCAGTGGGACTTGTAGTGAAAATGGCTTTTTCTCCGGTTTCCGGTATCGGGTGTCGGTTCAGAAAACTATCAAAGCTATTCGAATGGTAATGCCGCCCTGGAAAGTCGGGTTCGACTTGTAGCCACAAATTTCCGATGTGCATGCGGCGGGTGCGGGGAACTCTTCTTGATTGATTGTACCTGTGACATGCCGCGAGGCGCCATAGAGGAGAAGGATTTTATCCGTAATCAACTCCAACAGAGCTTAACCGTTGAGCAGGTGGTTATCCTGGTAGAAAAAGAATACGGACACAAGATCATTTAATCCGCTTTTTGTTCCAATGATTTCAAATCCAGAATTCCGGATACCTGCGGTTTTTTGGTATGTTGTTTATGAGAAGCGCAACTGCCAGCATATCCACTGATATTTTTCATAGCTTTTAAAATATCGTCGTCTGATATATCCAAAGGGGAAGATTCAACGAATTGGTTTTTCATTTGCTTATTCCTATATTCCAGTGGTTAAATCACCTGTCGTGCATACCGGGAAACTTCTTTGTAAAAGCCCTTGTCATCATTTATTTCCACCCGTTTAAAAAACTCAGGTGTCCATTGTCTTAGATGATTCAGCAGAAAATCATAATCTTGTTGAACCGGATCATGAGCTGCAATCGTTGACAGCATGGCCAGAAACTCCAGTTCCACGGCAATGTGATCCGGCATTTCTTCGGTTTGAAAGCCGTATTCATGATAAATATTTTTAACCTGTACGGTGGACTGCCCCATCAGGATGCCTTCAAGGTAAAAGGAACCATAAGGGGGGCAGGGAACCTCCGGAAGCGCATTAATAAAAAGATTTACATAATTATTTTGAAGAACCAGCAACCCGTTTTCCTCCGGTGCCATCTCCCATTTTTTTCCGGCTATCAGCGATAATTTGTTCAAATCACCTTTCACCGGCCTTTTTTCAGGATAGGTGAAAAGCCTTGACAGTGCCTGAAGATCTTCCACATCGATTTTAAAAGTATTCATGCTTCAACCTCACCTGCGATAGGAAGTCGGTCGATGGCTAAAAGTACCACAAAGCACATAAAGGCCAGAACTCCCAGAAAAATGGTGACCTCGATACTACTTGGGAAGTACTCCCATTTGGTTACAAAGGTGTTCATTAGCGGATCGTATTGCCCCGATGCAATGGGAAATGCCCAGTATGTATACTGTAATCCCAAGGGCTCGATTGAAAGCTGAATTTTATCAAACGCCGCCGGCATTAATAAAAAACGATGAGCAAATACCCCGAAGATCAAAAGGCAGCAGCTTGAGATCATGGCAAAAGAACTTTGCCGCACTTTTTTGTTTAAAAGTAGAATAACGGCCGCCAGGGGGGCAAGCACTTCAAAAGCATGGGTCAGGCCATAATCTTTAAATGTAATAGAGAGAGTTTCCATGGCTTCGTGGGCACCATACCAAGCATGAATTATGAAATCATTGTACATTAAAAAGATATGAGTAAAAAGAGCAGTAGCCATAATAATTGCCATGCTGCGATATGCCTCCTTGTACTGTTCCTTAAGGCCATATGCCAGCAGAGCTACAATAAAGACTACAGCGGTCCCGGATGCTACTGCTACTGCTATGAAATCCGGGGCAAGAACAGCAGAGTTCCACCAGTGTCTTCCGCCCTGGGTGGCAAAAATCCAGGCGGTTATCACGTGAATACCTATTGCGGCAGCAAGGGAAAAGGGCGCTAGGCGCTTGGCCCAGATTTCTGAAAATTCTTTTGGATTGTCTACTTTCAAAGCAATTTTTGTTAATGACCCTTTAAAATCCGGAAGCATTAAAATATAAAGATAAAGCAGTGAAAGGGCGGCATAGAGGTTCAACACAATAACGTCCCATATAAGAGGAGAATTAAAATTCGGATGCAAGATCATATTATAGATCCTGACGGGTTGTCCGATATCGGGCAATATTGAAAACATGGCGGCCGTGACATTGGCAAAAGCCGTCAGGGCCCCGATTTTGGCAAAGGGTTTTAAGCTTTTTACACCGAAAAGATATATCAATGAGCTTAACACCAGGCCCCCGGCTGCATTTCCTACGAAAAACGCAAGCCCCGAGACATAAAGCCCCCATGAATAGGAATTTCGCATGTTTGTCAAAACAAGACCCTCTTTATCCTGATAGATCCATGCCATAAAGCCTGCGATCATTAGAAGGCCGGTTACCAAAAAGCCGATTCTTTTGCTGTTACTCATTTTTTATACCTCCTTCCGCTTGGGTGGAAGATAAAAAACAGTGGGTTCTGTTCCCTTTTCAGGTAAAAGATTTAAACCGTTTTTATCCCGAATCATTTTTGAGACATTGCTGTCCGGATCATCCAAATCTCCCACATGCCGCGCTTTTCCGGGACAGCCTCGAACGCAGGCGGGATCCAGCCCCTTATCAAGGTAATGAACACAAAAATTGCATTTTTCCACCACCCCCTTAAAACGCGACGGCATATAAACCAGCCTTCCGTTGAGTCGAAAGTCTTCGGGATAGCCGTAGGTATACCCGTTTTGGTATTCATATTGTTTCATTGTTTTTTCCGGATCTTCCCAGTTGAACTGACGGACGCCATACGGGCAGGCCGCCATGCAGTAGCGGCAGCCGATACATCTTTCAAAGTCAACCAGAATGGTGCCGTCATCGTGCCGATATGTGGCGCCCACCGGGCAAACTTTTTCACAAGGGGCATTCCGGCAGTGCTGACAGTGAACGGGCAGAAAATATTCCTTCCCTTTTTCCGGGGGGCGACAGATGACGGTTGCTTCCAGGGGTAAACACCCGATTCCACCAGTTGCCCGGAGGTTGGGCATTGTGCTGTTTGCATGCTACAACACATGAGCGGCAGCCGATACATTTCTCAAGATCGATGACCATTCCTCTTTTCATACCGTTACCCTCCTCACGTCAACCAGGCATTCATTCCAGACCGTGGTCGGTGTCCAGATGCCGGGAACAAAATAAATTTCATGAAGCGGCTTTATCCAGGGCATGGTGAGTGAATTGTATGACTCATTTTTTAAATACCTTGCCCACCATCCCTGTTCAAAAATTGCCGTGCCTTTGCGGCAACCGGGATCGATGGCAGCATACGCTTTGGTCTTTCCCCGGTTGTTATAAATTTCGACGAATTCACCGGGTTTGATATTTCTCTCTTTGGCATCGGCTTCATTCAGAAAAACCTTGGGTTTGTGTCCCTGGAGTTCATTGAGCCATACATTGTTGGAATGGGTCGAATGAACCCTGTATAAAGAGTTTTTGGTGACAAATCTGAGCCTGTATTTTTTCCGGGCGTCAGGGTCGGCCTTATATTCGGTTTCTACAAAGGTTTCTTTATGAACCGGAAGCTGCTCGCCAATTTTCAAAAAAAGATCTTCATCCTTGTAGAATTCAATCCGTCCGCTTTTAAGAAATTTAGCGGTGGCTTTTAGCGGCGGCGGATAGCTTTGGGGAGGAAACGGGACTCTTTCATGGATCTGCTCGTAAAAAGGGATCTGCCGGTCATCGGGGGCCGTGGAATGAAGACGAACCGGCTTTTTTTTCAGCATGTCCAGGGTAATCCCTTTTGTTTCAAAACCGCCGGTCTTAAGAAGTATTTCAATAATCTTTTGGGAGGCTGTATTTTCATCCAGTTCCGGGAAGAAATATTTTTCAAATTCCGGGTTCAGCCGTTTGGCCAGTTCTCTTGCCACCCAAAAGGCCGTCTTGCTTTCAAACATCGGCTTGATGGCGGGCTGTTGAAGCTGAAGGTAGGGATGCAAAATGGTTGCGGTAAGTTCGTAATTTTCGTACCAACTGGTGGCCGGAAAAACCACATCCGACCACTGACAGGAGGTGGTCATGGAAAAGTCGAAGGTTGCCACAAATTCAATATCGCCTGAAGTCGTTCTATCTTTCAGACGGTTGGCCATGTTGTGCTGATCAAAGGGATTCCCCCAGCCGCCGACCATGGCTTTAATACCTTTTTTCGGATATCTTTTCCCTTTTCCATGTAAAAAATAAAGATACGGTACCCAGTTCAGTTTTCCCCCGGTCGGAAACCACCATTCTTTGAGATTAAACCGGATCCGGTATTGACCGGCATAGGAAGATATGCCGCCGCCGCTTTTGCCGATGCTTCCGGTTAAAACCGGAAGGAGCGCAAGGGCTCTGCCTTTGAGGTCTCCGTTATACCACTGGTAGTTGCTGGCACCGTATATAACATGAAGCGGCTTATTTGTAGCTGCTTCAATGGCCACTCTTTCTATTTGCTCGGCAGGTGCCTCAGTAATTGATGAAACTTTATCAAGAGTATATTCCTTTAAGGTCTCTTTGAATTCGCTGAACACCGTTCGCACCGATACTTTGCGTCCATCTGTCAGCTCCACTTGATATTCTCCATCGAGCCTGGCGTTGGAAGGATCAAGACGTTCGGGATTAAGAATCGTAAGCCCTTTTTCGGTGTACACCACAAAAAGATCTCGATAGTCCGGTATCTTCCTTTTTCTCCCTTCAGATGCCAGGCCCTTGACCTCCTTTGCACGAAGCCGCTTGCCGGTATCTTTTCGCACCAGAATGGGCATATCAGTAAAATCTTTTAAAAAATTCTCATCATACAACTTTCGATCAATGATGACTTTAGCCATGCCCAGGCCCATGGCGGCATCGGTATCCGGTTTCAGCGACACCCATTCGTCGGCTTTGGCCGCGGTTGAGCAGTAGTCGGGATCAAAAACCACCAGTTTGCCGTTTTTCTTGGCTTCCAGAAGGTGATGGGCATCCGGCAGGCGGGTTTGAATAATATTGGATCCAAAAACCATGGTATAGCGGGCATTGGGCCATTCCAGGGATTCCAGCTCTTCTGTCTGAACGCCGAAGGTCATGGGCCAGAACATGGGCAGGTCGCCGTTCTGATCGTACCCGTGGTGGATGGTCCAATGGGCCAGACCGGCCATTCTCACAAAGGCGCCTTTATGAACATAGCCGGTTCCCGGAACTTGAACCGTAAGACCCACCGCCTCGGGGCCGTATTTTTCCATAATGTTTTTCAGCTTTTTGGCGGCATAGTCGAGGGCCTCTTCCCAGCTTGCTTTCCTGAATTTTCCGCTTCCCCTTTCACCCGCCCGAATCAGGGGATACTTTATCCGGTCTTTCCCGTAAACAAGATTCATCATGGAAAGTCCGCGAAGACAGCCACGGGGGTTGTAGCTTTTTTCCGGGTAATCGGCACTCTGAATAAGGGTGGTCATGCGACCGTCCGTGACATGAACGTTATAACCGCAGGCGCCGGTACAGTTGGGAGAACAAGTGGAACGGGTTACCGTCTCTACCCCTGCTTCCTGTGATGCCGCTTCAGCCCCTGCATAATTGAAAAATTTCATGTCCAGAGAAGTGGCGGCACCGGCCGCAAGGCTCATTTTCAGAAAAGAACGTCTGTTGAGTTCCATCAATACCCTCCTTACAACTTTTTTAAAAAGTCGCCTGTTTCTGGTTTTTATTGGGCAGCAGATATTTTCGCCGATTAAAGGCTATGCCGAGAGTCAAAAAATAAATGTGGATCCTAGGTTATTTTAATAGAAAAGAAAAAATGGAATTTCCTTGACTTAAGTCAAATTCATTATTTTTTTTGAAGATAGCGATATTTTTTTATCAAACCATACCACGGTGTGTCATAAAATACCAATAAAGATTAACATCCTATAACAAAACTTCCAATCGTAAGTCCCTAGATGTTATTATCATGCTACTGTAAAGATTCATCAAAACGGGGCAAGACTTGCTATGGTGTAAAATCCCCATTATTTTATTTCAGCAATTGAATAATTTTTTGATAGCAGTTGACCCTCAGAAATGACTTGACAATAAGTACCACAAAGTAATACTAGGGGCCATCTCAACAATGCATCTAACGCCCAATAGCTGCGTTCCATGCCTCCTTAAAATGCTCACATGCTACATGTATGTTGCGCTTTTTCGTCGGCCTGTGCCTTACCGTTGAGCGTAATCCACTATTTTTGAGATAGCTTCTAATAATTGTCACGATGGGCTGTCGTTTAAGGTATTTGCCATAATTTAAGTAAAGCATTTCGGCGGAAATCTAACATGGAAAGGAAAGAATTTAGATATTTTAGAAAGAAACTGGGGAAAACTCAGCTTCAGATGGCCCAGCTGCTCGGCGTGTCCCTTAAGGCTGTACACAGCTACGAACAGGGATGGCGGTCTGTACCGTCCTATGTGGAACGGCAGGTATTTTTCCTGGCATCAAGGGTGCAGAAAAATATGGAAAATAGGAGTCCGTGCTGGGTGATAAAAAATTGTTCTTCTGAAAAGAAAAAACAGTGCCCGGCCTGGGAGTTTAATGCCGGAGATCTTTGCTGGTTTATCAGTGGAACGATTTGTGACGGAACCGTTCAGAAAAAGTGGGGAGAAAAAATGAAATTTTGCCGATCTTGTGACATATTGAAATCGTTATTTTAGCCCGAATTACGCATCAATGTGGACCCGGTTTTTACCGGTCGGTTGTTCCGGATGGATGTGAAAATTTTCCAAAATGAAACATCTCCATCTCTTTATCCAACGGCTTACCATCCCGATTAATCTGAATTTTAACGTTGCTTCCAATTTTGCTGTAAAACAGCTGGAGTTTCAAGTCAGCCAACGATTTTATTGCCTGCCCATCAACCACCTTAATAATATCCCCTTCCTGCAGTCCTGCTTTTTTTGCGGGGCCATTATGACTGACACCCTTAACTTCAAGGCCCTGATCTTTTTCTTCAACCATAACACCCAGTTTGGGTGATTCCTCTCCTTTTAGGTCTGTGGTTAAAAGTACATAATCCGCAATACTGTCTTCAATTTCTTCATCCTGCAAAACAACTTTAAACGGCTCATGATTACGCCGATGCAAGCGCCCGGGGATTCCATATTTATACCTGACATGGCCGTTACCCGCCAGAATCACCAGTTTGCTTTCCGGGTTGTTTTCCAGAAACTTTTGGGCTGATTCCGCCATACATTCATCCCACAGCGTTTGCGCCTGGAAAAAATAATTAAAATCTTTTAGCTCCTTTTGTTGAGTGTGTATTGTAAATACGCTATTCAAATCCTCCCGATACTGTTCATTTGAAAAATCCATTGCGGAAGGCAGCTGTTTCTTTTGGTCGTCAGGCAGGTTGTATAGGCCTTCCCGAGCAACTTTACGGCTGATATCTCCTTGGATATTGAGAGCTATAACAGGGATGTTTTGTTGTTTAAGATAATCGATGATCGGTTTATACAAATTGTAATCATACCTCCATCTGCTGAAATATTCCGATTTTTGTAAAAATTTGCGCTCATCAATCCGCCCGGCCAGGTATTCATTCACGACCTTTTGAAAAGGCTTTTGAAACATTTCCATACCTACAGCCAGTTTATATCCGGCCTCATGCAGCTTTTTTATGATTTGCAGCTGATTAATATGGTGGGCGAACCGGTCGTGCCGCTCTCCAACGTAAATAATGCGTGCGGTTGTGAGCTGGGGAATGATATCGTCAAGAGTGGCCAGTGAATCGGGCGTGACGGCTCTGGTTGTCGGATGGGACAACACCGGAATGCCGTTATCTGTTTTGGCAATGGCCTTGAAGGTGTTTCGGCCCTCATCGAAGGCCAGCTCGGTGTATTTACCGTAGTGCGGTATTTTGCGCTTAACCGCCTGAGCTTCTGTTTTGTTTTTGGCGTGTAACAGTGCAATGCGTTCCGATGCATTGTACGGGTTTTTGTAAATTTTCAGGCGAATTCCATTTTCCGGGACAATCTGTTTGCCAAACAGCATATCCACAATAGAATTGTCGTAGCCTGCAATCAGCATTGAATTTTCTTTCATCTGGACGAATGAAAATTTTTCCGGCGTAACATAGGTTATATTTTCAACCCCGAGTGCATCAATCAGCGGTTGGTATGTTGAGCGCTGCAAGGATGCAATAACCGCCGTCAGCTTTTTTTTGCCCATTATCCCGGCCAGATCCGGCGGGATCTCTTCAGGAGCCAATTGCCGCATGAGTGCATAGTTCTCATCAATGACAACGGTATTGGGCGATTCTTCCAGAGTAAGACTGATTTTTTCTTTGGGCGTTTTCACGTCAACTTTTCGCATACTTTTACCGTTGTTTGTGTGTAAAGTGATAGGGATGCTCAGCGGATAAAATCCATTCAGCTGCAATAGGTCGAAGTTCAGCTTAAGTTTTCCCTGGGTCACATACAACTGTGCATTTTCCACACTGAGCCGTGGAATATTTTTTCGGGTTAGCCAGTCCCCAAAGTATGTGTACAGTTCTTCTCCGGTCACTTTTTCAAAAGCGCGCTGGATATCATGCCATGAGGCATTGCGAAAACGATTCTGCCGGATGAACTCCTGCAAGGCTGCAAAAAATGATCTATCACCATAACGTTCTCGCAGCATATGAAAGAACATGGCAGCTTTACCATAGCCGATGACGCTTTGGGCCTTATTGCTGCGGCTTTTAAAACTCCTCAACGGTATGGCATTGTCTGCATTGACATAAGCGTTGTAATCCACAAGGATTTTTTTGCGATAGGCGGTGTCTTCGCTCTCCAAAGCGGCGTATTGATGATCCGCCAGATAGGTTGTGATTCCTTCTGCCCAATTGCCGGACACAAAATCGATGTAAACGGAATTGCCAAACCATTGATGCAGAATTTCGTGTCCCAGAGAGGTTTGGACGATAAACGGCAAATTTATCACCTGGCTGCCCAGAAGGGTAAAAGTGGGCATTGAGTTGCCTGTTGGCAAAATATTTTCAACAATTGCAAAACGTTTGTATGGATAGGGGGTGAGCATCTTTTCGTACATGGCCAGATATTTTTTTGTATAGTCAAGATAGGCATCTGCAAGATGGGCATCTTCTTTGAAGAAATAAGCTTCAAGAACGATATCGTTGTAGCGGTCTTTTTTTAAAATATAGCGGGTGGAAGCCGCCAGATGCAAACCGTCCAGGGGGTAATCAAACTGAAACGCAAATGTTTCTGTTTTGCCGTGTTTTTGCACGATCACGGATTCAGATTCCGAGACGGCAATAAAATTTTCCGGTAGCGTTACGGAGAGTGCGTACTCAACAAGATCATCCGGGCGGGGATACCAGTTGTCGATTAAAACCACATTGCTTTCATCGATAAAATTAATTCCCTTTTCAGGAAATATGGCTTCATAGCTGATCATTATTTCTTTGTCGCTTGTTATCTCCAGCTTGATGTTTTCATCAGCGTCACGGGGGACGTCATTGCCGTCGATCTTCAATTCCCGGAGGTTCCGAACGGACAGACCGATGCTCATACGGGTATCCGCTTTAAGGCGTCCGGTCCCCGTAATTTTTCGTTCAGCAGGATTTATATGAACATCGAGGGCGTAATATAGATTCGCACTCCAGCAGGTAACAGGCATAAAAATCATTAAAACAAAGACCAGTTTTCTCATTATGGGCATGCTCAATTCCCCCAAAAAAAATATGAACAAACAGATGTAAGTGGTTGAACCGCTACTGTTTCATGCTTTTTTTCAAATTTTCGACCAATTTTTCCACCGGTTGCCCGGTTGGCGATATTGCAGCAGGATTGATTTTGACGAGTTCTTCCCATGCTTGAACGGTGCCTTCCAGGTTGTTTAAGTCATGCATAAGAACGATGCCTTTATTAAACCGAACGGTTTCATGGCCGGGGTCGATCTTTATTGCTTTATCAAATGCCTCAATGGCTTTCTTCGGTTGCCCGTTCCGGCGATACATTACACCCAAATCGTTCATAACATCGGCATTGTCGGGGTTCAGCTCCAGGGCTTTATTATATGCCGTGATGGCTTTTTCAAAGTTGCCGGTATCAAAATAAAGATTGCCCAGCTTTGTCCATGTGGCATCATCATCAGGGGTTTCGGAGGTCCTTTTTTCAAGCTCGAAAATTTGGGCAGCGCTTTCAGCTGAAGCACCCTGCTCTTTTTCAGCCGGCTGGGCGAGCATCGATTCCTGCACCGATGTGCTGGTTCCTGACTTATAAACGCCGAAAACGACACCCCCTAAGAAACCAACCACCAGGGCAATGGAAGCGACCATCCACATGGTCTCCTTTTTTACCATTTTGCTGCCTGGTTTTATTTTTTCCTCCATGCATCCTCCTGACTCAAATAAGCTGGAATTTCGGATGAATTTATCATGAAAGCACTAAAATTGTTTAAAATATGCTACACTGTGGCATATTCGTCAATATTTAAATAGGCGGCGCAATGGTCACAAGCACGCGCATTTGGCTTGTTGCCCGTATGCCGTGGGGTTCGCTGATGTCTGAAATCAGAACGTCTCCCGGATGAGCAGGAAATTCGCTCTCGTCTTTCCCCAGAAAAACACCGTCGCCTTCAAGGACCACGATACTGAGCTGGCCTTCGATATCATGGGAATGGATGGGCAGCTCCTGACCGGCCTTAAAATTGAAATTCAGAACCTTAAAATAAGGGGAGTCATGAACCAACAATCTTTTCATTGCCTTATCGCCAAAACCGCTTTCCTTAAATACTTCGATTCTTTTTATCATGGCTGAGCCTCCTTTTTTTTATCAACATTTAGTTACACAAAATACCATTGTGTTTGTGTATTTGCATTGACTTAGGTCAAATTGTTTTAAGATACATAGACCCGGTTTCAAACCATCTATCCGTTGACAACAATACTACAGTGTAGCATTTTTAAGCGGTTGTCAAATGGGGCGACATGAGAATTGCCACGGGCGGAGCTGAAGATTTTTAAGGATGCTCAACCTTTGAAGAAATGATTTTCCAGCCCTTGGGTGAATTGAAAATAGGCGGTTGACTTCTGATGAAGGTTATGGTTGATTGCGTGTATATTTAATAAAACTCAACTTGGCGATTTGACTGATTAATTTGGATGGTTTCTTAGAACGTCCATTCTCCAGAGAAGCGAACCGGCTGAAGATTTTACCGTTTATATGGGACGTGCCATGGACAAAAATATTGAAAAGGAATATTTGCTCAAGGCGATTGGGGCTTTCAAACGAAGGTTCATTGTGGTTTCGCATGAATTTAAAATCCTGGCTACAAACTGCCGGCCCGATGAGATAACCGAAGCTGAAATTATCGGTAAATGCTGTCATGAACTCTTCTATGATCGATCCTCTCCATGTCAGAATTGTGCGGTAAAGGAGACTATTAAAGATGGCAAACCCACTTTAATGCCTAAGCCGGAAGATACATTGGATATGGATGAAATGCCGTGTTATTATGCCTATCCGATCTATTCCGGAGATGATATCGAAGCCTATGTAAGCATGGATTTTGACATCCCCACCAGAGGGGGTCTTGAAGAAAAACTACAACGCACCAATGCTTTTTTGCGGAATCTAATTTTTAGTGCTGTCGACGGTGTTATTGCTTCGGACATGGAAGGAAAGATCCTCATTTTCAATGAGGCCGCCGCCAAGGTTTTCGGCTATACCATAGATGAAGCACTCAATAACGTGAAGGTTCGGGATATTTACCCCGAAAAAAACGCATTTGAGGTCATGCAGGACCTCAGAAGCGAGGATTACGGCGGCAAGGGAAAACTGAGATCTTATCTGGTAGACGTCATCAGTAAAAATGGTGAAATTGTTCCAATCTCACTCAATGCAGCCATTGTTTATGAAAACGGGCAGGAGGTGGCTACCATCGGTTTTTTTCACGATCTGCGCGAGCAACTCCGAATGAAAGAGGAACTTGAAAAGACTCAGATTCAGCTTCTTCAGTCGGAAAAGATGGCTTCTTTAGGCAAACTGGCTGCAGGCGTGGCGCACCAGTTAAACAATCCTTTGGGAGGGATTACGCTGTTTACCAAGCTGATCATGGAAGAATACGACCTGGAGGACGGTGCAAAAGAAGATTTAAACCGCATCCTGAAAGACGCCAACAGATGCCGGGACACGGTCAGAGAATTGCTGGAATTCACCCGACAGACCCGTCATTTAATGCGGCCCAGTGATGTCAACCGGGCCCTTACCCGCACCCTCTTTCTCCTCGAAAGCCAGACCCTGTTCCAGAATATAGATATCGTAAAAGACCTGGATGCTTCCCTTCCTCCTGTTTATGGCGACATTCAGCAGTTGAATCATCTATTCATGAATATAATTCTCAATGCAGCACAGGCCATGGTAGGCAAAGGGAAGCTTACGATAAAGAGCCGTCTGCTTTCCGATACCGATCGGGCCTGCATAGAGATATCCGATACCGGTCCGGGAATACCTGAAGATATTCTTCCCCATATATTTGAACCGTTCTTTACCACCAAGGAAGAGGGGAAAGGGACCGGTCTGGGCCTCAGTCTGGCCTACAGAATCGTTGAAAATCACGGCGGCCATATCAAAGCTGAAAGTAAACCGGACGAGGGAACAAAATTTTTTATTGAGCTTCCCATTGCGGCCAAGGACCTCGAAGGAGATTAAAGTGGAGATAACACCTGAAGCAACAGCATTGGTCGTGGATGATGAACAGGATATCCGGGATGCCTCCGAGCGGATTCTCACCCGGGTAGGTCTTCGGGTTCTAAAGGCGTCCCGCGGGGATGAAGCGCTGAGTGTTTTGGCAAAAGAAAACGTCGACATTGTTCTACTCGATTTGAAAATGCCGGGCATGGACGGTCTGGAGGTTCTCAGTCGAATTAGTGCCAAATACAGAAAAATTCAAGTCATAGTAATTACGGGATATGCTACCGTAGAAACAGCTATCGAAGCCATGAAGCAGGGGGCCTACGATTTTATCGCCAAACCCTTTGATCCGGATCAGCTCCGCATAGTCGTCAGTCGTGCCTGGGAGAAAATTCGCCTCACCCGTGATGCTGAAGAACTGGAACGTAAAAGACAAAGGACCTTGTCTGATCTGGATACGGAGAAAAGCCGCATTCGTACCATTATCGAATCTTTCCCCAGCGGTGTTGTGGTAACCGATCCCAAAGGACGGGTGGTTTTGATGAACCCGGCCTTCAGGCAACTTCTCGGTCTGAATCCCGATTTGAACGCCGGCAGTCGTATAGAGGACTACCTGCCGGACAAAAAACTCTGTAATCTTGTAATGGAAATATCCCAGGGGAAACATGTGGACTTTGATGATATCCCTGATTATGAGTTTTCTCTATCAGATGAAAAACATTTTCTGGCCAGCGGCCAGCCGGTTTTAGGCGAGAGAAAAGAGTGTCTTGGGGCGGTTTTAAATATTGTGGATATAACCGCCATGAAGCTTTTGGATCAGCTTAAATCGGAATTCGTGGCAAAGGTTTCTCACGAATTGCGCTCACCGCTTTCGACCATCCACGAACAGCTGGCACTGGTAATCAGAGACATGGTTGGTGATGACTTTGCACAAGATCAGCACATACTGGCCCGTGCCAGGGAAAAGACCCGGGGGTTAATTTCACTTATTGGAGATCTGCTCGATCTGTCGCGCATCGAAGAAGGGATTATCTGCCAGGAACCCCAACCTGTCCGGCTCGAAGAGCTTCTTGAAAATATAGTAGATTTTCTTAATTCCTCGGCAAAGAAAAAGAACCAGCCTCTTATGCTTGACCTTCCGGAAGATCCCCTCCCCGTTCTCACCGCAGATCCCATTGCCCTGGAAAGTATCTTCGGAAACCTTATCACCAATGCCATCAACTACACCCAGGACGGCGGGAAAATAAAGGTGGCAATCGAAATGGCGGGAATCAATGTCCGTGTAACCGTTAGGGATAATGGATTCGGAATCGCGGATAAATACCTGGACAAGATTTTTGAAAGATTTTACCGGGTCCAGGACGAAAAGACCAGATACATTACCGGAACCGGTCTTGGTCTGCCCATCGTAAAAGGGCTTTTAGATTCCATGGGCGGGTTTATCAGTGTAGAAAGCACCTTTGGAAAAGGAAGCCTGTTTACCGTTCTTCTTCCCGTTAAAAGTCAAGAGATTATTAAAAAATAACCCTTCTTTTTTCTGCTTACTCACTATTTGTGGATATAAAAACCATATAAAAAGCCATATTAATATATTGACATATATCTTGATTTGCCATATCTTAATCATATGACAAAACGATCTGATTTTGAGTGGAATTCCGCTAAGGACAAAGTGAATCAAAAGAAACACGGTGTCTCCTTTGCCTTAGCACAGCTTGCCTTCCTGGATCATCATCGTGTTATTTTGGAGGATTTGGAACACAGCGATGATGAAAAGCGGTATTATTGTCTTGGCAGAGTCGCTGGCGGAATTATGACCGTAAGATTTACCTATCGAAAAAACAAAATCAGAATTATTGGCGCCGGATATTGGCGGAAAGGAAAAAAGATATATGAAAGGGAAAATAAAATACACGGATGTGCCTATGGGAAAAGTTAAGGTCATTTCCGACTTTCTTCCTTCACCTGGAGAACTGGCTCTGAAGGACGAAACCGTTAAGGTTACGATTGCTCTGAGCAGAACCAGCGTAGAGTTTTTTAAAAAAGAGGCAAAGAAATATGATACTCAGTACCAAAAAATGATCCGCAGACTCTTGGATGAATACGCGGCCCATAGTGTATCACCTTTGAGTGGAAAGAGGGTGAAGCGTTAAGGGTTGATCTTGAACAATATCACTGAAGTGAAGTCATGGGAGAATATTTTGTTAAACGTCCTTTAAAACGTCCACCGGTTCATCCCGGTGAGATTTTGCGTGAAGATGTGCTTCCAACCCTTGGTATGTCAGTAAGCGAAGCTGCAAGACGTCTTGGAATTTCTCGGCAGCAGTTACATCGCGTTTTAGCCTGTACTCATCCAATTACAACGGATATGGCGCTTAGGATTGGCAAGTTTGCCGGCAATGGGCCAGGCCTCTGGCTGCGTATGCAGCAAACATATGATTTGTGGTATGCTGAGCATAGGATGAAAGACGAGTTATCTAAGATTGAAACAGTTGCATCAGATGGATCCAGCGCCCAAGCGCTTTAACTCAGACCGGGAAAGTGAAGCCTTTTTACCGTTCTTCTTCCCGTCAAAAGCCAAGCAATCGGTAAAAAATAACCCTTCTTTTTGATGTTCTTCCCGGAAGTACCCCTTGTTCTACATAAAATGGGGTTCCCCCACCCTCGCGGGGGGTCATTAATTGCATATCTTCGTCCCCCAAACAAAACTACCACATTGTGACACTTATTTCTTGACTTCGTCAGGTTTATACACATTTTTAAGAGATGTTAAAGCTGACTTAACGGGAGAATTATAAAAGTTTGTCCCCAGTGAAACGAAAATTTTAAAGTCAGGGTTTTTATAATTTTCACAAATCAAAGGAGGGACACCATGAAAATACAATCGAATGAAAAAATTGAGACGCTCAAAAACAACGTGAAGGGTCAAATAGTGCTTCCCGATGATCCGAATTATAACGAAGTTCGAAAGATATGGAATGCCATGATTGATCGCCGGCCGGCTGTCATCGTACAGTGCGCAGAAGCTGAGGACGTACCGCATGCAATCTCTTATGCCCGTGAAAACGGATTAGAGATATCCATCAGAGGTGGTGGGCACAACATCGCCGGGAGTGCTTTGTGCGATAACGGCGTGGTGATCGATTTTTCTAATATGACAGCTGTAAGCGTCGATGCACAAAAAAGGCGTGCCTATGTCGAACCCGGTGCCACACTCGGTGATTTTGATAAAGCGGTACAGGCCCATGGATTGGCGACACCGGTGGGCATTAATTCAACCACCGGTATTTCCGGACTGACGCTGGGTGGCGGTTTTGGATGGTTGACGCGTAAATACGGTATGACCATCGATAATCTTGTCTCCGCGGAAATGGTAACGGCGGATGGAAGAAAGATACACGTTTCGAAAGATGAAAACACGGATCTATTCTGGGCGATTCGAGGCGGCGGCGGCAATTTCGGTGTAATCACCCAGTTCGAATTTGCGCTCTATCCCGTGGGATCTGAGATATTGGCTGGATTGCTTGTTTTTCCCATGGACCAGGCAAAGCAAGTGCTCGAAAAGTATCGTGAATTTGTAAAATTAGCACCTGAGGAACTCAATATCTGGATCATCCTTCGCAAGGCTCCGCCATTGCCGTTTCTTCCCGAGAATGTCCATGGCAAAGAAGTTGTTGTGCTGGCCATTTTCTATGCAGGCGATATAGCAGAAGGTGAGAAGCTGATCGATCCTTTGCGTAGCTTCGGGGACGCTTATGGTGAACACATCGGTGCTCAGCCATACGCACAGTGGCAGCAGGCCTTTGACCCGTTGCTCACGCCTGGCGCAAGGAACTACTGGAAATCCCATAATTTTACGGAACTCAGTGATGGCGCGCTGGATTCGATGATCGAATTCGCGGGCAAGTTGCCTTCACCACAGTGTGAGATATTCGTGGGGCTTATCGAAGGCGCAGCCAATCGCGTTCCATCGGATGCCATGGCATATGGTCATCGGGACGCAAAGTTTGTCCTGAACGTTCACGGACGATGGGATGAGGCAGCCCAGGATGAGACCGGTATTGCATGGGCACGTGCGTTTTTTGAAGCGTCTTTGCCCTACGCCTCAGCCGGTGCGTATGTGAACTTCATGACTGGAGACGAAGGCGACCGGGTGGCGTCGGCTTATGGCGCAAACTATGCTCGACTGAAACAGATCAAAAAGAAGTATGACCCTGAGAATATTTTTCATAATAATCAAAACATCAAAGTGTAAAATCTATTGTTTCAATTCAATGTGCACCGAACCGGATAGTTAAAACGATGTGTTTTCCGATTCATGTTACGGTGATAGCCAACGTCAAGATACAGTGACCTTTTATCCGGGCATCTTTTTTCTTAAACTTCAACGCAGATTGTGAGTTTAGAATTGCAATGTCTTTCGAGGATCTTGGGAAAGCAGGTCTTGATGAACTTGGAAAGAAATGGAGTTGATCATCACTTCAATTCCCATTCTATATTCTAGAATATAGAATGGGCCAAGTAAAAAATTATATTGACATATTAATATATTATGGTATACGTTAATACCGAACCGTAATTGACGAATCGTTAATAACGCAAAAGGTGGATCAACATGGAAAACCCGTTTAAATTCGGTGGAATTGTTCGCGGACCATTTTTCGCAGACCGAAAGCAAGAACTGGATGAACTCTCTCGTGAAATGGTCAATTTGAGCAGGATTTTTCTGATTTCTCCAAGACGATACGGAAAAACCTGTCTTCTCTTTAACTTGATGGACAGACTCGACGAAATCGGAATAGCTTCTGCATACATCGATCTCAATGCTTATCCCGGCCTTGGAAATTTGGCTGAAGCTTATACACATCGCACGACTCAAGCCCTTGAGACAAATACTGAGAAATTGATGAAAATTTTTTCAAGTCTTCGTCTGCTTCGGCCAAAGATATCAGTTGGACTCAACGGCTCGATGAGTGCCGGGGTTGAGGTTGCTGTTCAGGAGAAGGCGTCACTGTCCGCGCTGATCGAAGGCATGAATAATGCAAATCGTCTTGCAGCGCAGCAAAACCGGAAATTGGTCGTTATTATCGATGAATTTTCGGATCTCACAAAGTTTAACGGTCAAGGTCTTGAAAAGGCGCTGCGTTCGGAAGTCCAACAGCATGAGCACATCGGGTATATTTTTTCAGGTTCGGAAGAATCGGTGATGCTTTCCATGGTAAAGGATCGAAAGCGGGCATTCTACAAATTGGGACGGATTATGGGACTCGGTCACATCGAAAGAAACCGGTATACCGATTTTATCATGGACTGGTTAGGCAAAGGAGACTATACGGCAGATCGAAATGATTTGCAAAAGCTGTTCGATCTGGGCAATGATATACCGCACAATATTCAGAGACTTTGCCATAACATGTGGGAAATTGCTCGCGAAAACAGAGTGGTCGTGCCGGAACTGATTGATCAGCTTCCGATGATCATTGCGCAGCAAGACTCACCGCATTACGAATTGGTGTGGCGGTCCGTATCGCAACAGCAAAAAAAACTGTTGATGGCCCTGAGCGCCGAGGATGACTCCAAACCCTTTTCAAAGGATTTTCAACTTACCTACGGTATCGGTCCTTCATCTTCCATAAAAGCATCCCTGGATTCTCTTGTTAAAAAAGGAATACTCTATAAAACCACCGAGGGAAAGTATCAATTTGCGGATACTTTCATGCCGTGCTGGATAGATTATATCGGGGATAAGAAACAATGCTGGTAAAAAATGGGATAAAATCGACCTTTCGTCCATCTTCCTTCATCCATCGTCCTGCTTCCGACCTCTGATTTCTGATCAAGACATTCAGGTCAACACGTATTTTTCATACCTATTTTTCACCGAAAAAACCATCATTGTTTTTTCTGCTTACTCACTAGTTCGATGTAGGAGATTCATGATTGACAAACACTGCCAAAAGTATTACTATTACCGGTATTACATATTACCGGAGGTGCAATCATGAGAGTTACGATAAAAGGGCAAGTTACAATTCCACAAGAAATTCGCGAAAAACTAGGAATAACTCCTGCCGTTGAAGTTGATTTTATAGAAGAGAAAGGCCGAGTCTATTTGGTGAAAAGGAAAGGCAAACCAAAAAAAACTCATAAGTTCAGCAGATTGAGGGGAATAGCCAACGTTAAAATGACAACTGATGAAATAATGGCCCTGACAAGAGGAGACAAATGAAAGGAATTATAGTTGATTCGAATGTCATTCTGGATGTTTTCCTCAATGACTTGAAATGGGCCGATTGGTCTGAATCCAAACTATATGAATACAGTGACTACACATCATTATATATCAATTCAATAATTTATTCTGAGATATCGATCGGGTTTGAGTTAATAGAGGATTTGGAGGGTGCAATTATAAAGGCTGGCTTCCAAATGTTGGAGATTCCTAAGGAGGCACTTTTTTTAGCTGGAAAAGCTTACCTTAAATACAAAAGAAGAAAAGGGGTGAAAAGGACTCTATTACCTGATTTTTTTATTGGTGCACAAGCTGCAGTATTAACTTTAGACCTATTAACCAGGGATGTTTCAAGATATCAAACATACTTTCCAACTGTAAAACTAATAGCACCATAAACTTGACAAGCATCGAACATCGCGTTTTAGCCTGTACTCATCCAATTACAACGGATATGGCGCAGTCCGACCCCAAGCGCCTTTTGACTTGATTCCTTGATGCCTATTTTTTCAAGCATTTCACTCGAATCCTTGGACCCTTAACCCCTTGAATCCTATATTTCCCTCGAACCCTCTATTGTCACACCCACCCACCACTACCACAAGGTGATATACAACCATTTGAAATTATTTGCAATACTATGTAAATAATGTAATAATTTCTAGGTAATTTGCCCCTCAATTACATAATTCCACCTAAATTTATTAAGTAATTAACCTACCTATTCCACTCTACATTTTTACGTATAGTCTGTGCAACTATCTGAATGTATTTCTAATATTTTTTAACCGTTTTAATTTGCATGATTCTTGCATTATTTAATATATTTTAGATGCTCAATCAGAGCGTAAAAAAGCCAAAACCCGAACAATCGGGTGACGGAAAGCCACGGGTCTTAATCTTCACATTGACTCTCATTTAAATTATATCTCTGTTTACAAAGATAGCCGAGCTACCGAGTGTGACATCGTTAAGGTCGCATATGGTGCAGCTCGGCTTTTTTATTGTAGCTCTACTAATGAGGTTATTCCATGGAGAAACCCCTCAAAATGTGCCACCTTGCTCCTGGCAGGACGGTAGTCGATCTGTTAGGAGATCAACCGCCCTAATCTGGACAAAAACCAGGCTAACCCTTAAACTGAAAATGAGGAAGGTGATATAAATTTACAAGATCTAATATTTAAGAATCGTAAATGAAAATCTATAAAAATAATCTCGAAAAAATTAAAGACTTTTTATTAGGGTTTTTTATTCCAATCATTCCTTCGATTG